>VMHT01072849.1_pt1 | contig 29681 bp, 35 predicted proteins | sample 4693611 | NCBI WGS metagenome assembly VMHT01 (sample SAMN12280063, study PRJNA550983) | marine metagenome | isolation source: seawater sampled from same location over 5 years 0.02-0.2 micron viral filtrate | place: USA: collected off the coast of southern California halfway between the port... ... | reverse complement strand
TAGATCTGCTTTTTTAAATTCTGCCATTATTCAAACCATCCTGACCTGTGTGATAGGTGTGTTCTTGCTACGGCATCACTACCCGGCGAGTAAGGACCAAGTATAGCTTGACCAACGACACCATCTAGTTTGTATTGGGTTTTTGCTTCTTCATACCTTCTATTAATATCATCAAATAATATTTTTAAACCAGTAACAATGCCTCTTAGATCTAATGCTGATGGTCCATCTCTAAGCGATATAGCATTTAGTGAATGAGTTTTTAGCTCACTACCCAAAAGCATCTGAGAAGTCTTCAAAGAAACCAGATTGATAAAAGAGTCGTCTTTATTTGAAGAGTCTGTTGGATCAGGGGTCAACGTTAGTGAATCTACATCTATGGTGTATGAATTTTCAAAATCTATTTCTAAAGCAGACAACTGAGCAGAAACAAGTATTGCTTCTTCTAGTCTGTCATCTGCAAATGTGTAATCAGAAGAGTTTAAGTCGTTCACTAAATGGCGAACTATAACTGTCATTTCATTTTGCCAAGCCATTTTAGTCTCCTATAGATTTCTATGGACTTTAAAACTTGTTATATCGGTATAAAATGTTCCATCTGATATAACGACTTTGCCTTGAAGTTTATATGAGCCAGACTCATCTAAATCTCCATCAACTGCGTTGTAGTACATTTTGCCATCCGTGCCGTCTGTACTAAATGCTGTGTTTGCCGTAACTTTAGTCCCTGAAGGTTTTTTAATTATTATTTGTTTTGTTGTTGCACTAGATATGTTAACAGCGCTAGAGCCATCTTTGACAGTTAGCAAGAATTGAGTGCCAATGTCATTTAAGTGTATTTCATTAGCGGCCATGCTTATCTTTCTCTAACAAGTGTTTTTTCTAATATTTTGTCTATATAAGAAGTTTTTGAGCTGGACTTATCTATAGATCCATCAATTAAAAATTGTTTATCTATATAAGAATCCAAGCTCATTGTCTTGCGTACATAGGCATCCACAGGGCTTGATTTGAAAATATACACTGTGAATGGAATTATATCTGGATTGTCATACTCAGTTGACAGTTTAGGTTGTATCCTAGCAACTGAGCTTAAAACTATAGACCCTCCATGTAATAATACACTATTTCCAGCTAAAGATGCCGTACTTTGTAGCTTTGCTTCTATAGCACTAGAGAATCTAGTAGTAACCGAAGTGCTTATAGATGAAAGGCCTACTTTTTCTACAACGCCGTTAGCAACCATTGTCGCAACTGCGTCTAAATTGTTTTGTTCAACAGTAGCAAAAGCTGATATTCTAGTACCAACTTCAAATCCAACACTAAAGCCAGTTGTGAATGGATTTCCACTAGACAGGCTTGCTTGTCCTAGCTTGTTTGTATTCCCGGCGGAGCTAATTGAGCCAATCGCAGAATGGGATGAATCTCCATGCATCTCTAATGAAGGAGCATTTGCAACTGATCCACTAGAAGAAACCGTAGAAGCTCCAACCATAGTTCCGCCTAATGATCCACTGACAGTAGAAGATGTAGACAGAGAAGCAGAAGGCCCTAAGTCAATAGCTCCTACATTTAAAGTAGACCCGGAAGACGATATAGAAGATATTGCTCCTATTTCTACTGCTGAAGATGCAGAGATAGAAGAAGGCCCAGTTTTTATGACTACAGCTTTTAATGTCAATCCCGGAGCAGCTGTTATTGTAGCCTGAGTAGATATGGCTGCTAGACCAACACTAACTGCTACAGAAGAAGATACTTGAGATGCAGACGCAGAGAGAGAAGAGCTTCCAAGTTTTTCAACAGTTCCATTAGAGCTAGAAGAAGCTGAAGAACTGACAGAAGAAACGCCTTTTATATTTACTGAGCTTAGCGTAGAAATAGAGGCAGAAGTAGATATGGATGACTTCAAAGCTCCCGTTAGGGCATCTTCTGCGGAGGAAGTAGCGGAGACAGACAGTGAAGATTTTGCGCCTATTTCAACAACGGAAGAAGCAGATATAGTTCCGCTATCTAATAAAATAGTAGCGGCTCCAAGCTCAAGGATTCCCACCTCTGTTAAAGAGCAAGAGCCACTAAGGGAAGAGTCTCCATGCATTTGCAAGCAAGGAGAACTAGACACAGAGCCAGAGGCATTAAGGCTGGTAGAACCAAGATGTGTGACTGTGCTTACCTCTGGCGTCGAGAGAGGTAGCTCGCTTATAGCACCAAAACCAAGCATAACAGCACCTTATTTACAAAGTTTAACTAATCCGACAATCCTCCCATATAATATATATACACTAATTTTTAATTATCAGTCTACAAACATTATAAATGCGGCGCCAGTAGTATCAGCATCTGCTACAAACTCATGTGCGCCAATATCCCAAGTGTCTCCATTGGAGTCTCTGTTTCTTCCATTAATATCTATTTCTACACCACCAGTGGTTCCTAAGTCTGCTCCAGCATCTACACAATCTGAATCTTCATCTATATGCAAATCCTCTGAACCAGCACTAGTTGAAACAAAGCTTATCTCAGCCAAAGTTTTTCCTGTTAAGCCTGTTGAATCATTTGCACTTCGACCAAAATCTTCAGCACTGTACGCTGAGTCTACAGTGTTATCCGAAAGGTTGTTGGCAGAATTTAAAGTAGCGCTGCCATTATCTATCCAGTAGCCATACTTTTTATCTGATGAAATTAGATTAGAAACTATATTATTTTTTATGTTAGCTGTAGTATTTGCGCTATTGCCAAACCTCATTCCAACAGAGTCTTTACTACTCCCATTAGCTTGTATTAAATATATTGTATTGTTGTAAATATATAGATTGCCTTGGAAAGCACGACAGTTGATTGCTGAGCAACTATCATTATTGGTTTCTATAATGCTATAAATTATGTTGTTAAGAAAATACCAGTTGTCGCTAGTACCCGCAGCTTGACTGCTAATAATAACTCCCGGACCGCTACTGCCGGGATTTCCACCTTTATCATGCAATAGCATGTTTCTTAAGGTACAGTCTCCAACGCCAGAGTCCAGAGAGAAACATCTATTTGTATTTGTAGAGTCTAGGCTGTCCATGCTAATATCCAACCACTCAATTGTTACGTTGTCTACAGCTATTTTGATGATACCTACGTTGTGACCAGAGCCAGATGTAGGTTTTAATAACGCTCCACTCTCCGCTGTTCCATCATGTCTACTATCTTCATGAACGGTAAGCTTTACCAACGCAAGATCATGTCCAGAACTACCACCTATTGCACTACCTCCATCTATAGTCGTAGTAGCTCCTGTGAATGTAGAATCAGCATACATTTCACCTACAGCAGTATCTCCGTTTGAATATATGGAACCGCTGTTTAAATCTGCTTCCCACGCAGAAATAGTAGAGTAATCTCTGGAGCTTGTTCCTATGCTTTTTGTTACGGTGGCCATTACAATACTCCTTCTGAGACTTTGTCATAAGTCAAAACATCAATATGCTCTCTTTCGTCCATTGCTTTTCTACAATCACACATATGATCTGGATTTCTTAAATCATCTACAGAACTTCCAAGCTCTGTGCTTAAGTCCCAATATGGAACAAACCACTTTCTTTTAGCTAGAATAACAGGACTATAATCTTCTGAGGGATCTTCTGGAGGATCTTCTACAGCAGGTAAAGCCCTAGTAGTGACTGTATCTCCAGAAAGTTCAACTCTAGTAAAGGAATCACCATCATAGTTTCTTCCCGAAGTGTTAATGCAGATAAAATGTCTTTTCTCTAGGTCTGTAAAAGGCCAGCTATTATGACCACTTTGCAAATTATCGCTTTCGGTCTCTATATGATTCCAAGCTACTGGAATAAAAACCTCAGCGTCACTTCTCATTTTGCCATACCATACTTCACCACCACTAGGCCCAAATATTTTGTGTCTAGGGCTTTTAAGTCTCCTAGATATATATTTGTATGCATTGATAGCCTCGCCGTCTGCATTTGGGATAGTGTTAAGAATATCTTCTTCACCAGTTAATAAATTAGTTCTTTTAACATCATTACTGTTAAGCCTCTCAAATTTGTAAGTATGAGTAGCTTGTTGAAACTTTTCTAACAAAGTGTTTAAGTCTCTAGTGCCATTAGTGTTAAAACCAAAGTTATTAGGATGGCATATCATTTCCGCATGAGCCAAATAAATACGGTCAAGTGACATAGCGTCAACTACGTCGCCATCTTGATAGCGAGGACTAGCCCCATCAGATTTAATTTTTACTATTAGTTCCATTTTACTTTCTCTGAGTATTTTTCCATTAAGAATTTTCTATGTGGAGCGCAATGCTTACCTGCAAAATGCATGATAAAATCGCCTTCGTTATATGCCGTTCCAAATCCTTTTGCCAAGTTTTTAGACTTTTCAGCTCTAAACCAAGTCTCTCCCCACTCTTTAAATTCCATAGGTTCATCTTTGTTATTCATAAAATAAAAGGAATTAAATGCCCTGTTATTTGGTTCTATCTTTACATGCTTTTCAAAATTCATAGCATTTTCGTGATACAAGTAATTCATACCGCACTGTTCCCAGTAACTATCCTCTTTATACTTTTCAAATTCTTCGTTAGGCCATCTCCACAAAAGCCTAAGAAAATCTTTTGACCATTTTGTATTTTTTATAAAATAATGCCCGCAGCATAAACAGCTTTTAGTTTTTATGCCACAATATTCACCCATTCCCTGATTAGGTATTATTATATCGTATTTGTTTTCTATAAAGCTTTCTAGCTTCACGGTTTGATCCATTATCAATGCATCAATATCAGACCAAAAAACCCAATCTACATTGGTATTTTCAAGTGTCTCAAGTATCAACAAAATACTATGCCAACTTGGATGCCTGTCTCCAAAGCTTGTTTTGTAGAGACCTCTTTTTGTTACCAAGTCATAGCCATGTTTATCACAATACGTCTGTTTGTTTTTTATGGGTATATTCGCCCAATCGTCAAAATGGTTTGTGTAAAGTTGAGCTATTGCTATCTTCATTTCTTTTTAATCCACACCTGATAATCTTTGTGTATAATTTCAAGTTCGTCTTGAAATACATCAAGAAAATAATCAATTGCTTTTTTTGTTGAGCCATTCATGGCCTTTGATCCCGGACTATTTGGATAACTTATTCCTAGCAAATAATCATCAAAAGCTATTATGCCTCCCTTTTTCAAAATCCTAAAAGAACCTATTGCATCTTTGATAACAGCTTTTTCATCATGATTTCCATCTACATAGATGAAGTCAAAGTGTTCTTTTGGAAATATTCTTAACTCTTCCGACGAGTCTCCTTTTACAATATGGACTTTGTCCTTGAGTCCAGTCTTATTTATATTTGAAACAAATCTTACAAAAGCGTCTCCTGTCCATTCAGCCCATGCATCAATACAGAAAATTTGTGAACTTTCTTCTGTTAATATGTTTTCTAACATCCATATAGTTGACATTCCTTCAAACGAACCAATTTCAAGAAACATACATGGCTTGTCTTTGAACTCAGACAAAAACTCGTCAAATTGACGAACTACTTTTTCTGGGTTATTCTCAGAAAACCAATCTTCCGTAAATTCATAGTCCATCATAATTTTTTAAGCTCTACAGAATTTCTAACATGCCACTTATCTGTATTAGGTAAGAACCAATATACGCTAGTAACATTACCAAGCTCGTAAAAACTGCCTGTACTACTAGCATTATGCTCAATGCCAAACCTGTTTTCCTCATCGTGTTTTAAGAACTCCTTGCCGTAAAAGTAGTAATTTGAAATATATTCCAAATCACTCTCTACTCTTTCGCCTAGCTTAAAACCAAATCTTATACCCTTTCCACTGGTCGTTACATAACAAAAAAGTATTCTTTCATCTTGACTTAGTTTGTTAAATAATTCATTTGTATATGCATCATCAGAATACTCTTTGTGCTTTTGCTGCATTATTGGAAATTTTATTTTCATCAAGGAAACATTATTGTCTCTGTCTAGCTCCTTTGCTACTCTTGAGTTGTCTGGTCTGAACCTTTTTAAATGCTCTAAAGAATCAAACTCTCCTATGACTATTCTCACATCATTGGAAACATAATCTATGGGATGATAAACGTTGTGTCTAACATCTCTTTTTTCATCCTTATAAAGCCCAAAAAGTTTCAAGTCTTGTATATCTTTACTCTCTTGTTTAGAGCCATAGTCAAAAACATCTTCAAGACTGGCGTGTATCTTTTCCCATTTTGGCATCTGCTTAATATCGGTTAAATATATCAGCATAGCTCTTCAAAAACCCTTTTCGCTATCTCATGTTTATTTTTATCTTTAGAAGCAAAAAAGAGTCCTCTTTCTGTGTGTTCATCTGGCCTCTTTTCTTTGTCTTCTACCCAATAATAATCTTTATGTGATTTTAAAACTCTACCTAAAAGCTCAGCTCCTTTTCCATCGTAATTGCTATCAAGACTAGTAAGGTTCGTGTCGTGAGCCATAACAGTTGGAATTTCATTCCTAAGTACCATTAATAGCTCAGCACCAGCCGCATCCATGCTGTGATTACCATCTATAAATACAAAGTCAAAACCTGTCCAATGCTCTAATAAATTTTCGCCGTTCTTGACATGTAGCACAACATTGTCAGGCTTCTTGCACATAGAAAGCAAAATTTGTAACTGTCTAGTAGGGTTTGGTTCGGCAATATGAAGCTTAAAGTTTTTACCTTGATTTAAAGCTTCAATAAAAGCTGCGGTAGAAAGTCCCGAATATGAACCTATCTCAGCGACTCTAGTAAAATCATTCGCCATCAAAAATTCATATATGACCTCGATATGTCTTAGGTCTGTAAGCCAGTGAGGATAGTCGCAGTCTAGAGTAAATTCATATCTTTTAAAGTCCATTTCACTTCCTAGTAATTCGAGATAATATCTTTTATCGGTCTCGTTTCTTGTTTTTTTAACCTAGCAGGAAATATATCAAAATATTCTAATCCTAAATAATCTTGAATTGATTTTGTTGTTGCTACAAAGTTATTACAAAGGTCTTCGTAAAATACAGTTTTATGCCTAACTCCTAAATTTTCAAAATCTTTATATGCTTTATTTTGTCTATTTATAAAAAAAATTAACTGAGGTATGTTCAGTTCTATTTTGTCTTTTGATTTAGTATCTCTCCAACTTCCTGTTTTAGTCGCAATTAACAATGAACATAAGTGTTCCAGTATGTTTCTTCTTTTTAATAAAATAAATTCGTCTACTTTTGAAAGGTCTAAATCACTTTCAAGAGTCAAATGCCAAACAAATCCAACATAGTCATATTGATCTATTACCGTGCTGCATAAACCATTGTATATGTAGCTTTTTATTCTTTCGTATGACTTTGAAATTGATCTACAATTTCGGAAAAACTCTCCTGTCCATCGCACTTTTGGATGGTTGTTTAAACTCATTCTTAAATAATGTGTACCCGATCTAGGCGTGCTTATTAATGCACACTTTTTAGGTTTCATTTTATATGTTTTGACCTACAACAAAACCATAGTAAGCGTCTGTTCCTGTACATAAAAATCCAAAACTGTCTGCTTTGTTAGCAGTCGTAGTTAGGGTTGGAGCAGACCCACCAGCCCATTTAATTGTACTGAACCAAGTTACCGTCCTACTCCCAGTGCCATCCTGAACTAAATTAATGATGAATTTCTGCCCAGCATCTTCGTTTGATATAGCTAAAGTCCTATTATCACCAAGAGTGACAGTATGTGTACTTGCTTCGTCTAAATTAAACGTAACGGTAGACGCATCAGTGTTAGATTTAAGAGGAGTTTTTACAGCTTTAGAAAAAGTCGTTCTTTGAGAAAGAGTAACTTCTCCATCAGAAGCAATTGCTATAGCATCTGTATCACTAGCAGAACCAATGTTTCCGGCATCTCCAACTATGAGATTAGCCATAGTAACAGTGCCGCTAGTGGTGTCATCAGCATCGTTCTTTAGGAAAGCATCATCTACATTAAGAGTATCGCCAGAAAGTGAGATGTTAGTACCTGCTGCTAAGTTTGTATTGGCACTAATATCAACAGTGCCTATATTGGCGTAGGTAATTCCTAAGTTAGATCGTGCGTCAGCAGCACTAGATGCTCCAGTACCACCATGAGCTACTGCTACATCTGTTGCCTGCCATGTGCCTGTGCCAATAGTTCCCACGGTAACAATACTAGAGCTACCAGCTGTAACGCCTTTGGTTTCTACAGCAGTTTCTAGTGCCTGCAATGCCGCTTTGATTGTTACGCTATCTGAAATAGTGCTACCAGTAAACGTTCCAAGATTTTCGCTAGTGTCAGCAGCAGCGTCCACCAAAGTAAACAGATGGTCTAAGTCAAAAGACGCCTTAGTATATTCTGTATTAGTATCAGTGGCTGCAATCGTAATAGCGCCTGCGCCATTAGTTATGGTTATATTATCACCAGCAGTTAATGTAGCTTTAGCTAGGGTATTACCAGTAGTATTACCAACCAGTAATTGACCATTTGTGTAGCTAGTTTGACCAGTACCGCCTTTTGCAACCGTAACAGTATCAGACAGAGTGCTTCCTGCTGCGGTGACAGTTATGGGAGCTGACCCATCAAAATTCACACCATTAATAGCTCTGGGTGTAGTAAGGGTAGCTGCGCTACCAGTAGTGTTTTGATTAAGAGTAGCAACATAGGAAGCACCAATAGCAGTACCATTCCAGACTCCTGTGTCAATGGTTCCTACAGTGGTGATCGCTAGTCCATCAATGTCAGATTTAGTTTGATCGGCTGTAGCACTAGCCTCAATACCATCTAGTTTAGTCGCTTGGTCATCACTCATTACTCCCCAAGCTGATGTTGTAGCAGCTGGAAGAGCGACATTGGTTCCATCACTAGACTCTACAGTCAGGGAAGTCCCATTAGCTGTAGCAGAAAGATTTGTAGATACGTTTGTTGCTTTAGCTGTATTTGCAGCAATAGCTGTGTTAATTGAGTTAGCCAGTTTATCTGCTGTTACTTGATCATCACCAATATGCGCCGTATAAATAGAGCCATCTACATAATGTTCACTATTAACAGAATCGTCTGCTATATTATCTCCGTCAATAGCGTCAGCGCCAATATAAGCATGTGCTATGGCTGTACCCTGCCAAACACCAGTACCGATTGTTCCTACTGCGGTAATCTGTGTTTGAGACGCATCGACATTTAGGGTTACAGCCCCACTAGCTCCTCCACCAGACAAACCAGTTCCAGCGGTAACTCCTGTAATATCACCAGCAGTGGTAGAATAGCCGTATGCCTCAATCTTGTCCGCAATAGCGGCAGCGGTCATCAATGAAGTATCATTATCATCAAAGGTAGTGCCAGAGTCTTGTACAGTGGTTATTCCAACAGTACCCGAAGTAAACTCATCAAACGTCCAAGTACCAGTAGTAGTAAAACCGCCAGCGGTAATAACGCCAGTAGTGGTGTCATCTCCATTATTTATTAAGAATGCATCATCGACATTGAACGTAGTACCAGCTAATGTCAGATTTGTGCCGCCAGTATAGGTGGTATTAGTATCAGTAGCCGCGATAGTAATAGCACCATCGCCGTTTGTTATACTGATATTACTGCCAGCAGTTAAGGCAGCATTATCCCACACAGACGCGGTGTTGTCATAAATAATCAAATGACCAGCAGCAGCAGATGATATATTCGTATCGTTGAGTTCAGCTAAAGTGTCTTCATTGGCTACAGCAGAATTAATTCTGTCATCAATGGCCGCAGAAGTCATTAAACTTGTGTCGTTATCAGCAAACGATTCACCAGAACTTTGAATGGTAGAAATACCAACACTATCTACAGTAAGAGTGCCAGCAGTAGTGAAACCACCGGCGGTAATTGTACCCGTGGTACTGTCACTAGCATCATTTTTGAGAAAAGCATCATCTACATTAAAGGTGGTTCCGTCTAGCGTTAGATTTGTTCCACCGGTATAAGTTGTGTTGTTGTCAGTGTCAGTCCAAGGTACATTGACGACCGCTTGGTCACTGCTGTTAAGCTGAATACCATAAGTTCTGCTTGCTGTAGCACTTACTGCGTTTGCCGCAACGCTTTGTTCTGTATCGTCTTCTAATTTTACCAATCCCAATGCTGAGCTAGTCGCAGCACTATAGGTTGTATTGGTGTCAGTAGCTGTGATTGTTAAAGTGTCACCAGACATAGCTGTGGTAACGTTAGTCCCACCAGCAATTGTCAAAGTGTCGCCGGGAGTTATGCCAGTAGAACCACTATCGCCCGCTACCGTTGTATCTGAGACAACAAAGTCTATATCGCCAGTGCCATCCTGATAGGTGACGGTAATACCAGTCTCTGTTCCCCCTAACATACCACCAACAAAATCTTCTACTTGCTCCTCTGTAAGAGTAGCTGTGATAAAACCAGAAGAAGAGTTATCATAGTTAGAAAGATCATTATCAACCACAAAGTCGATATCTCCAGTACCATCTTGATAGGTAACGGTGATAAGAGTTTCCGTTCCTCCAAGCATTCCACCTACAAAGTCTTCTACTTGTTCCTGAGATAACTGTGTATTAGTGTCAGTGACTGTAGATGAGATAGTGACCGTACCATCTGCCGTAGTCTCGCAGGTAATACCAGTACCTGCTGCAAACATTAAATCATCGCCTTGAGTTATGGTTGTAGCATTACTATCCGTCGTAGCAGATACCGTAAAGCCACTTCCCATAGTATTCGTATCGGTAGCTGCTATCGTTACGGTATCACTACCGGCGGTTGTGGTAATGGTAACATTAGAACCAGCAGCAAATGTTAAAGTGTCGGTTGTAGTATCCGCTACAACATCATCTTGTCCTGATACAGATATAGTTTTGAAGGAATACTCGTTGTTTTCACCGCCAGAACCAGAAGCGACCCAAGTAAATCCACCACTAGCATCATCATATGATAAGAGATAATTGTCAGTAGGGCTATTGGTAGCGTTTAAATGTTCTTCATCAATAGAGCCTGCTGCATAATGCTCACTATTAACGGCGTCATCAGCAATTTTATCGCCATTGATAGCATCATTTGCTATATAAGCTTGAGCTATAGCAGTTCCTTGCCAAGTACCAGAACTAATAGTTCCTACAGTAACAATACTAGAGCTGCCAGCAGTAACACCTTTAGTTTCTACCGCTGTCTCTACGGCTTGTATAGCCGCTTTAATTGTTTGACTGTCTGCTATTGTACTTCCGGTAAAGGTTCCCAGATTCTCATCAGTATCCGCAGAAGCACCCACTAAAGTAAATAGGTGGTCTATATCGAAACTTGCTTTAGTATATGTAGTGTCTGTATCTGGTGGAACTTGCCAAGAACACGTTCCGTCACCATCTACTCTTAAAAACTTAGTCGTACCCGTCTCTCCAGTAGAGGCTAGTTCAGTGCCTTCAAGATTGCAAGTAATAGTAGAAGAATAAGCACCACTTGTAGTGTTAGTTTCACTATCAATGCTTATACCTACACCACCAGTTAGATCTACTCCTGTTATGTCGCCTGATCCGCCACCACCAGAAATACTTCCAGTAGTAATTTCTCCAGTACTATCTACGACAAACAAATCAGTACCAGAAGAGTTTTGGATCTGTATTAGATTAGAAGAGTGACTTGTTGGCATCTTTACAAAGATAGCTTCGTCCGCTGCATCTTTGGGGTAAATTTGTAGAGTGGGATCACCAGCGGAATTACTAAAGAGATCATCAGCCATACCAATAGCAAGATGTTTTTCTGCCATGTCTGCTTTGATGATAGTTCCATCGTTTGCTTCAGTATTACTACCAATATATAAAATACTGTCGCCAGTAGTATGTGTATACCCAGCATAAGCGCCTATAAATATACACCTACTGGCAGATGTTATATCTGTTCCCGCAGAAATCCCCAAAGAAACATTGTAGTCACCAGTTGTTATGTCTTGCAGGGTTTGGTAGCCAATGGCTGTATTATACTGTGACCAACTATTAGAAGACGAATCACCCTCAAGTGCCTCAAAACCAATCGCCACACATTGGTTAGCTTTAACGTATTGCATAGCATCTTTTCCGATTGCTATTGACCTGCTAGCTCCAGCATCTTGGGCTTTTAGTGTGTTTTCTCCAATTCCAATATTGTAATGGCCAGTTGTATTAACAGATAAACTGTTGTTCCCTATAGCAATGTTGCTTTCGCCACTTGTTATGGCGTTGACGGGAGCCGCTCCATCTGTCTCAATAAACAGATTTTTAGTTCCAACAATTGTTACATCAGTTAGATCATTAAGAACACTAGCACCACTATCATAATTGCCTGAGTGAATATTTGTAGACCCTTGATCAGTCGTCCAATCAATATGCTCATTAGCTACAAAACCGCTAAGATTATCGTGAACAATTTCACCGTCAGTTGTAGAAAGAGTGTCGCCTGTAAGAGTTATACCAGTACCAGCAGCAAGGTTGGTATCAGAACTAATATCGACAGTGTGAGAAAGGTTACCACTAGCATCTAGATATACAGCTTTACTAGCGGGATAAGTTGCGAATATAGTATGCGTACCACCACTAAACGTTTGTCTAGTCGTGTCTGTAAAACTAATCTGTGTTGCAAGAATCGTAGTTCGCGCAATAGTAGTAGAGTCAGCACTGAGAGTACCCAGTCCAACTTCCCACTTTGTGCCATCCGCATCCTCTAAGGCGTAATAGATTGTGTCGCCATCAAGAGTCTCATCTAAGTCAAAGCCAACAAAACCCGACACTGCACCAGTAAGCGTTATATCGCCATTAGTGCCAGTGCAGGTTTCTTTTACTCTATCTCTAATCTCTAGAGCCATTTCGATCTCCTGTTAGGAAGGATCGGTGATAGCGATATCTACAGCATCAATAGCGGCGATCCTTGCTGTTTCAGCTGCTTGCTTTGATTCCCAAGCTTTAACATTGTTAATAAGAAAATCTCTAACAATACCATTAGCAAATTGAGATATACTGACAGGATTGTCAATAGTCTTTGGGTTACCATCTCCTTCAGGAAGAGAATCATCAAAATCAGGGTTTTCTACAGTTGGATTATAACCATATTGATTTGCTACAGCGCTAATCACACGATCTAGGTGTTCATCTGGAATTTCTACACAATGTTGAGCCATAATATTCCTCCTTTTAATTAAAAATAAAGGTCATATTAGGCAAAGGTAATGTCTAAATCACCAGCATTAAATTTAAATACGTCACCACTTTTGACATCTCTTGGTGTCGTCAAAGATCCATGAAGAAGGATGTTTCCAGCACTAGCGTGATCGGATACAATAACGCCTGAAACCATTCCCCAGTCACCAGTAGCTGTTGGAAAAGTAATAGCGCCAGTGTTTTGAGTAGCTCCATCACTAGGTGCGTCCCAAGACGTGACTTGAACTCTAGCGTATGAGCCACTAAAGTCTTCTTTATTAGTTAAAGTACCGGCTTCCATTTTATCAGTTTCATAGTATTTAATTAAACCAACATAAACGGTTGTTCCGGGAGTAGTATATGCAGTGTTTCTCAAAACGTGGTTAACCAAAGCGTTTTCGAGATATGTTGACATAGCTGACATTAATATGTCTCCTTATTTGATTCTTTCTAGAAAGTTGTTAATTCTGCACGTTTCCAAGTATTAGTATCTATACATACATAAAGATGATGTACTATTGCTCCTTCACCAAAGTCAGTAGAGCCAAACTTAATTTCACCTTTTACACAAGATTCAGTTGCGCTAGCTGGTTTTGTGCCATCCCAAAAGGTTAATGAATCACCTACGTCTGTAAGAACACTTCTAATATCTTCTGGACTTATTAATGCAGATGTATTATCTGGTAATAGAGTAGTGACTTGCGAAGCTAACTCTGTCTTAGTTCTTTTTGTCATATTTTACTCCAATTACATATAAGAATATTCTATGTTATTATACACCAAACAAAAAAACCGCCCCTAGAAATAGAGGCGGTTCTCTGTCGGTCTTATATGCCAGATGGATTAGAATCCACCCAACAAGATGCGACGGTTGTCGAGAACGGCAAAGCCGATTTCTGCCCAACCGTAGAAACCAGCTCGTTGCTGACGGTGCAATGCATCGTCTTCAAAGATCTGAACATCTTGCTTAACAGGCATAATGAAACTGTCATTAGCAGACAAGTCAAGACCTACTACAAGTTCAACATCAGAACCAGTGAAGGTTCCGGAAAGCTGATCTGTATAGAAGTTCTGGTATTCTTGGCTTGCACCAAGCTCATCCATGTCATGAAGATTAACACCAAAAATGCGAGTGATAGCAGCAGCATCATCGCCTGCTTGGTAAATTTCACGACGAGTAACTTCATCAACCTGATCAATACCCCAGTTCCGGATGTCTTCAAGAGCTTCCGGTGAAAGGTAAATATCAGTCAACTTGCCACGATTCAAAGAACCAGAGTTTCCTCCAGCATTTCGTCTCATAACAGTCTTCATCAAAGAAATCAAACGCTTGGTGAACTGACCAACTGCGGCATCAGCGTCATATACCATGACGTTTCTGTCAACACCAGCAGCTAGCAGCGTGTGCCAACCATCGTCGTTCATCTTCTTAACAAAGCCAGCTTCTAGAACTTGCATTGCGCGACCTACAACATCCCAACGAGCTTCCCGTGCGTAACGCAGTAGGTAGTCGATTGAAGAAGCAACGGTGTAAGTTGGGACCATTACGTAGTCACCTTCTACAGCGCGTTCTGGAATGCGGCCATGTCCGGGATTGGTATAAGCAACATGCTCATTTTCAGTTCCGGGAGCCAATAGGTCTAGTGGAAATTCAGCAGCAGAACCGGGAGCCATCTGGATCTTTTCAAAGATTCCGTCAAGTACATCGCCTACTAAAACACCCTTACGAAGAGGTTGTTCCAGAGCGACTGCCAATTCTCGTTGTGCAGCTAGTGCTTCGTTTTTGTCAGCACTGCCTGAACGCTGAATGAGTTCAATAAAATGATCATCAGGTTTAGTCATTCTACTCATTTTTTATATACTCCTATTAAGGGTTAATATTAAACTTGGGCGCCACCAGCTGTTGGAGCCATTGGTACAGGTAGGTTAACTTCAACCTTTGCGTAACCGTCAGCATCCAAAGTGGACATAAAACGACCAATCACGTTGCGGACGCCATCAGCAGCCGCTGCGTCGGTAGCAATCAATCCGTTTGCGGCAGCGTCATCGACGTATGCCAACTCACCAATAGTAGGTGTACCGGAAATTTGATTAGTAACAACATAACCCTTCTTCAGGATAGCAACTTTGCCACCTTTCTGGACTTCATCTTTGTGCCAGTTAATGTGCTGGCGAGTGAGGTCGAGATCTACTACATCATTGAGCAAAATGCCAACTGGGAAAGTGGTAGTTGCGTGAGCATCTGTCTTAGCCACTAAAGCCTGAGATTGATCCATTGCAGCTCCAGAACCTACGGTACTGAGGCAAACGACCATACCTTTTTCGGCAGTTTCGTTCATGAAGAAGGAAATATCGACATCGAGTTCATTTCTATCAGCTTTTAAAGCCATTTGAATGTCTCCTTAAAAAATTAATTACTTATTAATACTTGCTGTGGAACGAAGAACGTTAGTTTCCAACCAGTTGCTGGCACTAGCGCGTAATTCGTCAGTAGAATCATCACCAGAATCAACCAAGGCTGCTTCTGCTTCTTCTTCAACTTCCTCAAGAATTTCAGCTTCAGCTTCTTCAGCGGCTTCGTCAGTTTCTTCAGCTTCAGCTTCTTCAGCTTCTACTTCTTCAACTTCAGCGCCTTTCTTCATCAAAGCGTCTTCATCTTTCTCTTCGTCTTCCTTCTTAGGAGGGAAATTTCCCTTCTTCTTTAGAGCGACGACTTGCTCAAACATTTCGTCTGTTGCTTCAGCGAAGGCTTCGAGAATAGACTCGACTTCTTCTTCTTCAGCACCAGCTTCAACTAAAGCTGCTCTACGGGCCATGGTTTTAACTTCAGCTTCATGAGCTTCAATTTTTGCCAAGGCTTCAGCAAGCTCTTCATCCTTCTTTGCAATTGCTTCTTCCAACTCAGCGACTTTAGCTTCAGCGGCTTCAACAGCAGCTTGGGCTTCAGTAATAGCTTCGTCTTTTTGAGAAACAACAGCTTCAAAAGCTTCAATCTTAGATTGAATTTCTTCTTCTTTCTGTTTAGTCATTTCGGATTCAAAAGCTTTAGCGGCTTCTTTAGCAGTTACCAGTTCAGCTTTCAACTCTTCGACCTGTTCTTTGAGAACATCAGACATATCTTCAGTCTCCATATTAATACTAGAGTTAGTTATTTGTTCTGCTTGCGCCCCTTCAAAAGGGTTCACATCATTGAGAATCACGCTGCGCGGATTTGCGGGATTGCTAACGAGGCCTTTGCCAGAAAACGCAATATTCCTTAAAAGTCGTCCTATCGTATATCCTTCGTATTTACCATTTCCTCCATATGCTCTTAGGTGTTTTGTTAAAAATGCTGAAGCTTCATCTCTTGCAACGACTTTTTCTTCACCTTCCGGTGTGACTACCGCATAGTCGAATTCGTTAAAGAGACATTCCATAGACACAAACCATTTGCCTTCTTCAATTTCAGAAATGACTTTCGCCATTCTTTCTTTTAGTTCAGGATTAGTCCAGCTATTATATATGACAGCGCTAGTAGCAATGTCAAACTTATCTATATTACTAACATCTTGCACTTCATTACCACTTTGGTCAAGTACAACACTTCCGGTTATATGACCAATGATATCAGATTCATCATGCATGAAATTAAATTGTTTATCTACAGGTGTATCTTTGGCCGACCAAGTCTCGCCCATATCAAAGACATCATCATTTTTGTTCCAACCAGTAGAAACCAATATTGAATTTAAATAATATAGGTCGTACTGATCTTTATTTTCAGCTATAGCTTGATTATTAATTAAACTTTTAACATCAAGTTTTTGCTTTTTACTTGGTGTATAAATACTCAATGGCGAGCTATAAGCAATAGTAGTATTACCTTCTATTTCTTTAGCTAAGCCGTCTTCTAATTCATAAGCGTATATTTTCATGTATCACCTCAAAAGAATATACACCATAAACAAAAATTATTCTTAAATATGTTGCCCTGTTTTACGTAAAGCATAGCACATCACGTTGATACTTCTTGCTTCGTCGATATTTGGATTCCTATCATTTTTTGAAAAGAAATCCTCTTTTAGTTTTTCGGACAGTTTAGAAAAAGTCTTGTCTAAGGCGATTGGTTTTTTAAGTAGGTCAGCTATTACTTCTGGAGTAATGTCCATATAAGGCTCTATGTTGCAAAGTATGCATAACTTTAGATGCTCTAACTGGTCCATTTCGCTTTTTGTCAAAGACCTTAAGCTCTTTTTATCGTAGTGAGCGAGTATAGCAGGATTAACATTTTCTGAAATTTTCGTTTGAGCATCAGATGCCCATAATGACATAGTAACAATCTCAGTACTTCCTACCGGTTTAACTTCTCTCTGCTTTCTTTTTGTTTGATCTTTAGCGTTTTTTGGTCTTCCATCATCAGGTCTACCAACAGGATTAAACTTTTCTTCCTTTGGAGTTGGTTGATTTTCTTTCTTAAGCTCCATTCGTTTTTGTTCTTTTTCAAACTTCTTTTCTTCTTTTTCTTCTTTTTGATTCTCTATACTGACTTTGTCTCGTCTATCTTGAGGATCTGTAAGAGGATGACCTCCAGTGTCATTAGAGGGAACTAACCCAAAATCTTCTGGCTGCATAGAATCTTTAGTAAGAGCTATCTTCTCAAGATCATTACGATGTTGAGGATTGTGATAGGGACTGGCCTTCTGAGGCATAGACTCTCCCTTCCTATCTCTTTCTTCTCTTCTAATTCTAATTTTTTCAATCTCAGGTATTTCGCCAAATCGCTCAATAAGAGTTTCAGAACTAATAATATTCCTATCAGCAAGCTGTATAAGCAAAGTCTTCTCTGAAGATTCATCAGATAAAACCATTTGATCAAAATGTATTCTTGCAGGAAGTCTAAAGCCCATAGCTTTTTGAACTATCTCAAGTTCTTGATTCCACCAGTTGACTAATACTTGACGACCATACTCTAATCTTTCAACAAGGGTTTTTAGACTAATAAAGTTATTAGTAAACCCACCACTTGAGCCAGTAGCACCAGTAAGAGTAGGAGGAACACCAAGGCCCGCATATATATTAGTTAATACAGGTTCGTATTTTTCTTTTCCTAAGAATCTATAGACTTGAGTGCTAGACTCTGTAAACTTTAATTCTGGACCCCATACTAAATCCATAGTTCCGCCACCAACATTACTAGCAAGAATGTTTCTTAGTTTATTGATAGCAGCTTTAGTAGGCAGTATTTTGTTATCTAAATCACCAAGACTCCATAATCTTATATTAGATATAGCACCATCAAGTGCGGATACATCAGCTAGCTTCATTTTTTCTAGCATGATAATATCATCAAGAATTGCGTATATCATAGGATTAGCCCATACAAGCCAATCATCTTTTTTGTAGTGATATACAGAAACTTTTTCATTGTCTAAAGGAACGATAGTTTGTCCGTCTTTTATAGACTTGACAATATCTGGAGGCAAAACAGAATTTAGATGCTTGTGGTATGGCGTGCTGGAATGTAAACCTTTGTCTAGCAAGCCTCTGGTTAGCTTAGATACTCTCAAAGCGTATTGAGGAGCGCCAAGAAAAGTAGATAATTCATCGCCAATTACTTCTATAGAAAGAGGATTTAAAAAGTCAAATTTCCAAGGAATTTCTTTTTTTACAAATTTAGGCTCAGTAATTTGCATATCAGCCTCGCCCATAGACCTTAGACTTTTTTCAGCCTTCTTGCTGATTTTTGCAGTTCTTCTTTTTACTACTACATTTCCAGTTCTGTATAGAGTGTTTAGAAATCTTTCGCTTCTCTCAATCCCATTGATTTTTTGAAACCAAGCTCTAAAGAACTTCTCTATTCTTTTATTAGGATGAACGATTGTTATCCCTTGACCGGCAAAGTCTGCCATTAAATCAATCACATTTCTAATGATTCCGACTTTGTCATAAGCAGCCATACACATCCGTATAGCTCTTTTTTGTTCTTTTGGTACAGACTCAGCACCTCTAAACCTATTGTAATCTTCTCTGGTAAACCCAGTTCTTACAGATCTATTTGGTTCAATGTCTAAAAATGACCGTCGATTATAACCTACAGCCTTTTGGACGCCATCGTAAGAATCAATGTTGTCGGATGTGTCGGCTAGAGCTTGCCTTTTACCAGAATCGTCAGACCAAGTGACAAAAGCTTGTGTTTTTTCTTGGTTTTTTATTGGGTTATCGTCGGCCATTGTATACCTATTCAATTGTAATGGGAATGATTGTGGAATTAATCTAATTGATTATACACCAAACTAATAAACATCTTTCATTCCTTCTGTGAACCAAGCAGGTCCAGCATAATCAGGGCCTTCCATCTTGCCTCTTATTTCGCCTCCAGCAAATCCTCCAATTGTGTCATATATTCTAGGTGGTGGTGTTCTAAGTATTTTTCTCGCTGACATATTGGCCATAATCAATGAAGAATAGCGGTCTTTTCTTAATCTATCTTTTCTACCACCCGGAAGTTTTACTTCAGGCGTATCCCATTTATCTCTACCTGAAGTCGTCTGTGTCATAATAATCATAGAAAGTTCATCTTTAAGTTCTTCTATTTCCATTACACAGTCTTCTAATGTGTCATATAATCTACTTCTTAACTTGTCGTCAGATATAGCCAAGCCTAGAGTAGCAGAATCAAAGTAAGGGAATAGAACCGTTTTATCTTCAAAGTCTTTCCTTAGTCCATGATTAGCTTCTGCAACCCAATCGGCTTTGGCAAATTGAACCATCTCCACGATGTGAAGTCCCGGTTCACCATCAGTATCTTTTTCTTTCTTTTCGTTTATAGTAGGCCAAATTGGTAGCTCGCCCTCTTTAATTTTGTCTTTGTCGTGTAAGGCTTCAATGATAGCAATACCACCACCCTGAGCATCTAGAGCTATTTCTTGAGGTGGAAAAAATCTCATCAAGTCTCGTATTTTTCTAGCGCAGTACGAGTAAAAGTCTGTTTCTTCAGCGACTCCAGCCTTTAGCTGCTCTTTATGTCTACTTCTGTTAGTAGTCCAAGAATATACAACTCTACTATGGTCTTCGTGGACTTCCATAATAACTATAGAAAAGTTGTCTACTTCAGAAGCAGGGTCAATCCCGTATACATATCTACAGTTTGGATTTCCTCTTAAAACTGCCCTAAAGTCAATTTCTCCGCTTGGTAGGCTTATTGGGTTTTGCGGAGATACCACGCAGGACTCAATCAGAGAGCGTTTAAAGAACCCATTGCTGTCTGTGGAGAAACATGCCCCAAACTCCATTTGGTAGATTCCTGAGTGAACTGTGGCCTTTGAGCGAGCAACCTGAGCCGCATCCATGAAACCTTCAGGTAAAAGTTCAAAAGGAACTCGAATAATTGAGTATTGTCGCCAATCAAAACCATCAGGAACTCCGTCTTCACCAAATATCTCACTTAGCTTCTTAGGATCTCCTTGGCTTGTTATAAAACTTTTCCACTTTTTCCAGTATTCAGCAAAATGATTAAAATCATAATAAGCCGTACCAGAAAGTATGATTTGGTTTGCACCCTCTTCATGAGCTTCTTGTTGGTCTTCTGTCATCTCTCCAAGCTCAATAGCTTTTTTCTCAGCAGCTATTCTTCTTACGTTCTCAATAGGCGAAGCACTAACAGCAGCAAAACCAGCTACAACATTTTCAAATATCTCTCTAGGAATAGAAGCAAATTCGTCGGCAATAATGTCATTAGCACGTTGACCACGGATCTTGCTACCATCTCCAAGAGGTAAGCACGTAACTTGGCTTTCTCCAATCTTGAGTCTGCACATATCAACATCTCTTCTTGGTCCGCCGCTTCCGCCAACTATGTCTCTTAGTAGGGGTGAATTACGCCACACACTATCCATGTATTCAAAAAGAACTTTAGATTGACGGAAGGCAGCACCAACGATAACTATTTTTCTGCCCGGCATTAACAAGGCTCTAAGAATTGCATAGACAGAAAGTATGAACGATTTACCAAAACCACGACTGGCAATAAGCATTGGGAACTTTCTATTCCACATCTCTTTGAGCATCAATGCTTGCGTGGGTAGTATCTCTATATTAAGAAGTTGCTTACATATAAAAGAAAAGTACTCAGGGTTAGTCATTAACCAAGTAAGTTTAGTTGTGAACTCTTCTTCTGTTTGTAAGCTGAATGGATTTATTATCTTTGATTCATCGACATTAATATTAAGCCAAGCATCATTGATTGCTCTTATTTTGTCAATCTGCTTGTTCACGTATTAATATCTCCGAAACTTGATCAAATATCATTATCGCTCTATCTTCAGCATTTTGTTTGTTATCGCAAAAAACAACTTGTACATCATTTTGTTCTTGGTATTCGCATAACTTCTTCCACATAAATTTGCCATTCATTCTAACGAATTTTAGCTGTTTTTTTGGTATGCCTGAATTTACAGGAAAGTTCATTAAGTCATCTATAGAAAATTCACATAGTATGTACTTCCAACGAAAGCTAGACATCCTTTCTATCTCAGCCTCAAAAGCCTTACGCTTTTTGCCAAGATTCATTGCTAGCTCTCCTGTGGAAGCTTTTCTTTCTATTACAAGTTCTTTTTCTAAACCTCTGGCAGTGTAATCGCCAGTCTTAAGTCCCCATTTAGCAACGGCTAAGCATCGTTCTGAAGACTCAAAGTTCCACCCATTCTTTTCTCTTGTATCTTTTAATATTACATATTTTTGACTCATAGAACCATCTGACGTAAAGCGAAAGGTCTAATTTCATGTGTACCAGTTATATCATCAAAGTTTATACTAGAAAAATCAATCAATTGATCTCTAAGATAACCTTCGTTGAGTTCTTCTAAAGGATAATAACGAAAATTTGCCATTGGGTGCGTAGAATTATAATTCATACAAACAACATGGCTTTCTTTAGGGCAGCAAATTAAGTTCTCTTTTATACTATCTCTTTTTTTAGTAGCAAAGTTTTCTATCTTTTGCGGAAGTATAGCCCATTGGTTATCAGTCTCAGTAAAGTCGTTATTATCGAAGAAATCTAATATAGTTTTTGTTTTATATACTACGCCATCCCAACTAAAACAAAAGCCATAGTTACTGTCTGCGTTATGGTCTTTGAATTCATACTTAATAAAATCAGGACTTGAGTACACCTCTTTTATCGAAGAAGGGTTATTTTGCTTTGTGTTGTGGCCTAACCTTAAGCTCATACACCAAGTATCATCATTCATAAAATCAATGAGTTCTTTTGCTGTGTATCTTAGAGGCTTATAGAATATGCAGTCATCCATAAAGAGGGCAAAGTGACTGTCTTTGTAAAGATTGAGAAATCCATAAAAATCATATAGAAGAAATTTTTCTCTTACCCATTTGATGTGCTGGTACTCAAATTGTAACTTTTTGTATCCAGTCTCGAAAGCCTGTGTGTCTGCTGTCCAAATTACATGCGGATCAAATATTCCTGTCGCATTTACGTATAAACTTTCCAGCAGTAGTCTTAACTGAGGCGCTCTATTCTTACTAAGTATCAGAGCCGGAATTCTTTCCATTGTTATTCCTAACTATATCCATAAACAGAGGTGCGTATTGCGCCTCATTTCCAGTTACTGTTTTATGACATCTATAGCATAGCGTTATGCCATTGTTTTCATCAAACCGTAAATGGGTCGCGTTGGCCCACTTAACGATATGATGAGCGTTCAAAGCCCTTTTGTAGTTGCAGCCGGGCATTTGACATTTATGTCCATCTCTTTTGTATACCCTTTTTCTCCATTCAGCGTATACAGGATCATTATAATTTCGCAATTTTATCCTTTGAGTTTATAGTTTTTGATCCGGTCACTTCTTCTCTTAATTCTAGAAGCGTTCTATAAATTGTAGAGTCTCTCAATTTACATTCTTGATAAATCATATCAATTTTAGTTTCTAATCTATCTAGCTCTGTTATTTTAATATCTAGTTGATACTCTTTTTTATTTAGTTCATTAAAAGAGTACATAGTAGCGGCAAGATTGCCTATCATCAAAAAGCACAGTGCTAAAGCGGAACATTTAAAAATCTTCATAGTACACCTTTCATGAGCGACTTGCTGGTCCTCAAGCGTGTGGTCGTACTCTAGTTAACTTCGTAATACGTATCTCGTTATGCAATTCGTCCTCCACAAAATCTACTACCTCGTCATTAAGTTTATTAGAGATAATTTTCATCTTGATTTTGTTTAAAGCTTGATGGCAAGCTTCATCGGGGTCGTCGGCTTCAATAAAATAAAATTGTTTTTCAGATTCAAGGTTTACACCTAATTTACTTAGAGACTCCATAATTCTTGACGAATTTACTACTATTTTGTATATCATAGGAAACCATTCTTTCAACTAAGCCTTTGAAGTCTGTTTTTTGTTTCCATCCAAGTCTTCTTTTTGCCTTATTAGGTATTCCTCTTAAATAAGGAACCTCCGAAGGTCTTTTCAGTTTAGGGTCTACTTCAGCGTAATCCATATAGTCTATTATATTTATACACTTAAATGCTTCTTTTAGGTAATCTTCTACAGAATAGGTCTTTCCTGTTGATATTACAAAATCGTCTGGGTAGTCATGTTGTAACATAAGCCACATGGCTTCTACGTAGTCTTCTGCGTGTCCCCAATCACGCTTTGCAGATAGATTCCCAAGTTTTAGTTTGGGAATACTACGACCCGTCTGGGTCGCCCAGTAGAGTTCTGCCACATAGCGACTGATCTTCCTCGTCACGAATCGCTCGCCTCTTCTTTCTGACTCATGATTGAACAAAATGCCGCCACAGGCAAATAGATCATAAGAGCGGCGATAAAGGGCAACTGCACTGTGAGCAGCAAGCTTAGCGATAGCGTATGGAGATTGAGGTGCGAACGTCGTTCTTTCATCTTGATATTTCTCACGATTATTATCGAGGTTATACTGATCCCCAAACATTTCTGACGAACTCGCTTGATAGAACCGTGGACGGTTCCCCATCTGCCGGATCACTTCGAGGATATTGAGGCAACCTTGACCTGTTACGTTCCAAGTGAGTAATGGTTGATTGAACGATATGCCGACGTTAGATTGTGCCGCAAGGTTATATACTTCGTCAGGTTGAACTTCGTTCAATAGTCGGTCGATACTTGAATAATCAGTAACATCACCCTGAACCAGATTGAAATCAGTTTTATTAAGTAAATGTGCTATACGAGAGGTGTTGTCAACTGAAGATCTACGGGTTACTCCGTATATTGTATATCCTTTACTTAGTAGGAATTCAGATAGGTATGATCCATCTTGTCCTGTTACACCGTATATGATTGCTCTTTTCATTTAAATATGGTATCACTTATCTTTAGAACGTCTTCATACTTGGATAACATCATCTCGTAATAGGGATGTGACTCCATTTCTTTATACCTATTGTTAACATTCATTGCTGATGCAGTTTTTAAATGTTCCATACCGCTGAAAGAGCTTCCACCGCCAAATATAGATAGTTGGTCTTTTGCGGCGTCAGTAAACACCCGGCCTAAGTCATTGCAGATTTGTCTGCGGTAATCTTTAGATGTAGCCCAGAGATTGTAGAGAATGTAATAGTATTCTCTCTCTGCATAGTTGATGATATGGTCTCTATACTTTCTTACAGACTCATTGTCTATAACATCTTCTATAATTTTGCCATCTCTCAAAGCCATACGTACACAACTAGCTATCCAGTTTCTGAAATCTCTTATGACTACTATGGGCTTATCTAGGGAAAGAGAAGTTTTTCCGGCATCTTCAATAGAATCTCTTATAGTCTCTTGTTCATGTGTAACAATAAGGGAATCAGCATTTACATCTTCACATATTGATGGAAGGTGTTCTCTATCTTTGTTTTCATGTATTTTCAACCCATTGTTAGCTAAGAGATGTGTTCCGCCATGCGCGACAACGAATAGCCAGTCTGCGATTGTATTAATAGAAAAGTGGGCGATCTCTGGTTTTTGATGTAATAGCCATATTGCAACTGCGTGATGGCCTGTACGGTGCATACTAATGATAAAATCAGAGTACATTAGTCATCCTTAACGCTGTCTGGTGTTAGAAATGGTTGATCTAGCAAGCCATCTTCGTATTTATGGTATTCAGACAGTCTTTCAGCTTCTTTATTCATAGCTAGACGCATCTTTTCCATTTCAATGCCTATTTCACGGCGTGCGTCAGGGTTAGACATCAGGTTTCTTACCCAACCAATGAATGTTTGTTTGGAATCTTCCAGCCTTTTGATACGTTGTTCACGGGTAGCCTTCAAATCTTTAAGCATGGACGCCTTCTTTGTCTGTAGATCTTTGTATTCTCTAGTCAAAGAGTCTTGTGCGGCTCTACAGACAGCGATTTGTCTTTCTAAGTTGTAGATATAATCCTTGTCTTGTATCTCTAATGACTTAGATTTCTCTACAGTTACCGATTCTTCATACTCTCCTATGCTTCTCATGTTAGTTTGTTGGCCGATTAGTGCGCGATTCATGAGAATTTCGAGTTTGATAGCGTCAATTATCTGTAATTCTTCAGTTGGAAGTACGTCATCACGAAATTGAGTGATAATTCGACTCCAATGGTAGAGTAATGACTGCAATTCTTCTTCACTAAACTGTTTTTGAAGGTCTTTCCAGAAGGGGCGGTTCTGCAAATCATGCAGTGCCTCTATTTCACGGTCGTCTAGAGTGTTATTACCGATTTTTTCTTTGATGTACGACTGTATAGAGATTGGGTCGCGGTCTAGATGAGTAGCAATGTCAAGATTTGACATCTCTCGGTGGTTATTTCTGATAAATTCTTGCTCAGTCTTTGTGAATCTACCCTTCTTCATGACCGTAATCCCCTAGTATAGTGTTGATTTCTTCTATAATTTGCTCTCTACGGGGCTTAGGAACGTATGCACCGCTTCTCATGCGGAGGTAATCGGCCCGAAAAGTGACATGTAGGTGTTCATCTATGATATCTAGAAGTTCTTGGTTGGCTATTTCATCAATGAATGCGTCATTTTCACGCATATTTTTCTCTTGTTCGTCCCTTATACTAGAAATGTCTAAGGGTTCCATGAGAAATTTTTTACTATTGCTTAGTTGTTGTTGTCTATCGTCTTTATTTTTCTTGTTTTGACGATAGTACTTGTCTCTTTTAAAGTTATTTAGCCGATTTTTAACATGCACCGCTAAGAAATTTTCAAGAGGACGCCCTTCTTCGTATCTATCTAGGGCATCTAAAGCAATTATAAAGGCTTCTTGCCTTATATCATCCGGTTCAAAGTAACCAAATTTAAACTTGTGTGCATACCTATCACAGATCCTGTTTATCACTTCGAGAACTTGACTCTCCGTCATTCCCTTTGGTACTTTCATTTAGCTTTTCTTCAAGAATTGCCTTTGCTTCTTCCTTTGGAGGATCTTCTGTCTTTAACTCTTCCTTAACAGCCTTTTCAACAGTTGCGGTAGCCTTAACCTGCAATCTATTCTGTACATCGTAGTAATTGGTCATGTATTACCTCTTTCTTTGTGCTTAAAATAAAAGCTTGTTGTAATATGATTATACACAGAAACTGTTGGATTTACACATGAAGCTGAATGACAACGAAAAAGAGTTTATTAAAGAGATGGCTAATATCATGAAAGATGCAGATATTGCTCATGAGCTAACCAGAATTAGAATGGGCTTTAACATCAGCGAGGGAGTTAGTATCCGGCAAGTCCAAGAAGCTCGTTATAGAATGGGGATAGCGAAAGTTAAAGGACGCGGTAGAGGATATATAAAGCGAGAAGATAAAAATGACTAATAACATAGAAAACATGGCTAGGATTTATTTAGGCGGCGTTCTGGGGGCTGGAAAGCACGCTCTGGTTAGTATAGAGGACTTTCCACTCCTTAGTCAGTACAGTTGGCATCTTAATAAGAGCGGTTATGCTATCACAAAGATAAAAGGGCGGCATAAAGCAATGCATAGGATGGTATTAGGTACTACTAACCCATATGTATTCGTTGACCATGTAGATAAAGACCGGCTCAATAACACCAGAGAGAATCTTCGAGAGCTTACACCCAAAGAGAATGCCAATAATATGAAGTCCAACGTTAAGATTGAGGCGTTTGGAGAGGAAAAGAACATTGGTCAATGGGTAGAAGATTCAAGATGTGAAGTTTCTTACGCAGCATTTTATAACAGGCTGAAAAAGGGAATCGACCCAGAAGAAGCAATGAGGAAAAACGGGAATCGAAGAGCTTTAGATGCATAACCCATATGAGCCGCCAAAAGAAGATTCAGAGCGGCGTCTAACATCCTCAGACAGGTGGGGAGAGAGGCATAGACCTCCAACGACTGATTGGGCGGACGTTTTCTTCGTGTTCGCTATCATCTGTATCATGTGGTTCAGTCCGTATCTGATAAAGCTAGTCTCTGAAGTTATTATAAGGCTGATTTAGCTAAGACAAGGCGGAACATTCCCGCTAATTTCGTCTGCACCACCCCGCGATTTTTGTTGAGACTAAGTATCAATAAGGTCAAAGATAAAACCCCCCATGTCATACCCTAACTAACTGGTTCGACAATGATATATAGGGGGTAAATAAAACTATGGTATTTTTAATAAATATATTCAACGATTGACCGCATGTGTCAAAACGATATGCGATAATATAAATATCAAGATTAGTAAAGGAAATAAAATGATAGATAAAGCAATAGACATAGTAGGCAAAACCTCATTAGTAATAGTAATCACTTATGCTGTTTACTTTTATGCAACAGAATTAATTAGGATTATTTCCTAATTCCAAATAAAATATACGCAAGACTAGTTGACATACTTGCCGATTATGTTAAAATAAGAGACATGAAAGACATTACTAAAACACTTGTTGGAGAAAACAAAATGACAATCGTTGAAGCTACTAAACAATACAATGCTCTTTACAATACTAATCGTACCCTATGGGATAACGGTAGCCTTCCCGCTATCAAACAGATTCAGGAAAACCATAAGGAGATGAAGAAATTGAATGACTTCATCGATGCTCAGATTGATAAAACAACTAAAGCATTACAGGCCTGTAAATAACTTAACCTCTTTTTAGGAGTATCCAATCATGGATAAATTTACTACTACTCAATTCGCTGAAGATACCACTGCCGCCGATACTTACGAGATGCGTGAACAATTCCGCAAGGAAGAAGAAGCTCAGCGAATAGCTGAGTGGAATGCCGGTTGCGACATGTTCGACCGTCAACACGATATGCACGGGCTGCGAGGGATGGGTTACTAAAACCATCCCCATTGGTGAGGGTATTGAAGGAAAAGCTACAACAAACAAGGTCAGGTAGAACGAGCTGCTTGCTTTACCTTCACAGTATCAGGTGAAGCAAGCAGCTCGGGGGCGACAACAACAGGAACCTCAAAAAAACGTCAATTATTTAGGGAAAAATTTAATATTATGGCATACGTAGCATACGAAATCAGACAAACAAAAGAAACCGCAACCGGCACGCGTCACCTAGTGCGATGCAATCGATTAGGCAAGTGGGCAATCACTAGCTGGGTAGGCTCAACCGGCTCAGCAATGGGTACTGTTGAATGTCAGGGCGACTATAAATATGTGATGAAAAAGTGGAAAGAAATTCAAAGAAAACGTCAGCCAGTGACCTAATGTGTCACACCCCTATACGATAATACTTATATAACAATTAAACGTTTTGGAGAAAACAAATGAGAGTTTCAGATTTACAACCCGCACGCTACCCAGCATCCCCATCAGTCGAAAAGCCTAACAGTGATGCACATGCACTGTTTACTAACGACTTCAATAAGAATAGTTTCATTGAAGCTAATGGAGATGTTGAGATCGTTTGGAATAACCAGTATAAATACTGGGCAGTACCAGCCTTTGCCCAAAGCCGTGAGGCTTACGGCATCGCTAAACAACGTGCTTGTGATACTTGGGGGAGTGAGTAATATGGCTCCTGTATGGTTTTGGGAAGTGTTAATGGTTGCAGGTATTAGCCTGCCGGTTGTGTTAGGTTTATTAGATGAAAGGGGAAGATAATGACATTCTATAAGTTTTGGATAGCTGACGGGATCTGTGAGAAACAATTTAGAAGACCGGCTAAAGAGCTTAAGACAATAGACGGTACAACGTATTGGTTCCGTGATGGTGAACGGTTTGAGGTTTGGGGGGTTGAGCAGGTTTGGGTGAGTATACGTCCAAGTTTTGCCGCCAGTATAAGAAGCGGCAAAAATCCCATAAAAATACTAAAAGACCTATTGACATAGGTTAGGTAGAACGAGGTGCTTACAACGCCTTCGCCCGTATCAGGCGTTGTAAGCAGCTCAAGGGGAAGCCGAGCGCAGGAAAAAAGACACGTTTTTTTGAGGAAAAATTTCAGAATGTCAGTTCACTATCTAACTACTAAACTGAATCAGGACACCATCATCGCTAACATCAAAGCAGAGCTTAATCTGCTTTACAATGTCAATCGTACATTGGCTAAT
>VMHT01139126.1_pt1 | contig 29687 bp, 42 predicted proteins | sample 4693611 | NCBI WGS metagenome assembly VMHT01 (sample SAMN12280063, study PRJNA550983) | marine metagenome | isolation source: seawater sampled from same location over 5 years 0.02-0.2 micron viral filtrate | place: USA: collected off the coast of southern California halfway between the port... ... | reverse complement strand
TTCCCAGCAACGGCACCTTCTTATTAGAGTTGATCTTTCACGATTTAATTTTCCTTACTTAGTCCAAAGTTTCTTTAGTTTATCAAAGATTTCTTGATTTCTTTTGTTAAATCTTGATTCGTAAAGCTTTTGCTCCTGTTCGGGTGTTTGAATTTTTGATTCATTCGCCTTATTTTTCTTTTTCTTTTTCCTATCAGCGTCGGCCTTTTTCATAGACTCTTTTTTATTACCATCGCCGTCGAGGTCTAAGTAATCTGGTTTAGGTCCTTTTTTCTTAGACTTTTTTTCCTGAAGCTCTTCTCCTTCTTTGATAGCATATTTTCCAGAGTGAGGATTTCCCGGCCCAGGGCATCCTTTCATGCCACAACAGCCTTTACCTTCTTCTAGTTCTTCATCGCGCTTGTGACTTCCGCATCCGGACTCATCAATTTCTTCTACCTCTTCAGTAACTTGATCTTTTTCAATCCTTGCTTCAACAATTCTGCTGATAAGACCTTTAAGGTCTTTTTTCGAAATTTTAACCATTTGTTTGTTCTCCTTTGGTTGGTTATTTTCTTGTTGCATTGCGACCTTTATTCCATCTTCCCAGTCGCGAAAGCATAAGTTTCCTTTTTCATAAGCTTCTCTTTCCATTTCTCTCATATGGTTACTCTTTTGAGCATAGTCAGTGCCCATAGGACCACATTTTTCTGGACTTAAATCACCGCGCAAGTTTTGGCAGTGGTGAACTAATTCGTGAGCAAAAGAGCGAAGTATATCTTTTGGGTGACGACCAGTTGTAAAAAGAGTTATTGATTTTTCATTTGGGTCATAGTATGCAGTTTTGCCAAATACATATCTGGCGTTTTCTTGATCTTGCCTCAAAAATAGTTTTGGAGGGTGTTCAAAGTTTAGCCTTTTTTGCGCAAACTTTTGAAGACTATCGATATATGGTCGAATGTTTTGCATTTATAGTTTCCAAAAAGAAAAAATTAACTATAAATAAGTAGTTTTATGTTTTTTCTTCTCCAAGAAAAAGCTTATAGGCCTGGTTTGTTGATTGACCTCTTATATTTTGTGCTCCTTTAACAGATAGTCTATATTGAACAATATCACCACTTTCATAATTCAAAGGAATTGCTGTTCTAATTTCTGGTGTTGGATCTACTGCAGGCACTTCAGGCGTTCCATTCGTGCCTCCAGACATGCCAGAAATATCAGTAATTAAAGAGCCAATGTTGCTTGTTGTAATATCGTTGTTAAAAGAAGTTCCGCCACTATCAGCTTCCAAATTTACTACTGTATTGTCTCTTGTTGCAGCTATATTGAGAACAGAAGCATTAATTATATCTTTTATTGCTTCTGCAATTTCGGCTTGGGTTAGAGAGGACTGTGAAGGCCCAGATCCAGCGATGGTGCCTTGTTTGAAAAATATTTTTGTATTTTTATTGTTTATAAATAGATGACCTTCGTCGCCGGTACCGGGAGCTTCTCCATGCGTATCATCATAACGAGTATAAGGGTCAAACCTTAAAACAAAGGCGCTGAGGTTTTCCCACGAAGTATATCCCCAATAAAAACATTCTGCAGGGTCATCGTTAATATCTTCTTGCGCAATCCAATTATTATTAGGATCTTTAAGTTCAATAAAGCATGAATTTGCAACTGGTCCAGAACTATCGCTTTCTAGTTTTATCATAATTGGTAGATTACTGCCCCCAACCTCAATACCATCGTGACCTGTAGCATTACTAACAACTGTACTAGGGACAATCTCAGAAACAGTGCTTGAAGAGTTGCTAAACTCTACACAGACCGCGGTGGCGCGAATATTTATTAAAGACGATCCAGATGCAAAATTTATGGCCTGTGTAAATGCATGTGTTATTTCTTCTTGCTCTTCTTTAAAATCTGTTCCGCCGTTTGCGCCAGTTTGCGCCATCGAGATATAAAAACTATCACTTACACTAGATTCTCGATAGACTTCACACTCTCTTCTGGATATTCCTTTCGAATTGCTGTAAAAGCCACCATTTGTTACAACTTCTGCGCCGCCATTAGTTAAAAAAGACCCGCTGGGGCCTAAGCTAATATTAATAGAGTTTCCTTCTGAATCTGAAATTTTAAAATGTGGTCTCGAAGATATATCTGTTAGTGAATTGCCATTAGAAACTACGGATTCGTAGTCTATTGTTGCATCAGTAAAATATCCTATAAGTCTTGTTATTTCTCTTGGAAAGAATGTTAGTATCGATTTTTTTGCAGTACCAGAACCATCCTTAGTTGGTACATGTAGTTTTCCAGCAAAATTATCAATATATCTTGTTGTTGGTGAACTACTGAATGAAGTACTGGTCATACCTTTTGCATCATCATCGATTACAAAAGTTAAAGAATTGGTTCCATCATTTATTGTTATTTCTGGATTACTGGCAGTATCAAAGCTGCCACCACCCGAGGCTATGGTGAAACTACCTTCCGCTTCTTCTGCTGGGACTTCTGGGATTGCGTCAGACCCCGACGTGGCAGGAGTAATTTGTAGCCTATCTCTTTGGCTTACAAAGTTTTTATAATTTGATATCGTATAGTCGCTTTTGATATTTGAGTTTGACATATATTGTATACCTCTTTGATACTAAATATTTAATTACTTCAAATATATTCAGGATCTCCAGAAAAAAATGTAACAATATCTTCATCAACCTCTAATTGAAGTCTTGTTTGGATCCAAAACTCCATATCATCACGACTATCAAATTGTAAGACATGTGGGCCGTGATAAGCTTTCCAAACTCCCACTTCTTCTAATATGTCTACTTTATTGACAACCATCTTATTGACGCCGTTTATTCTGGTTGCCATCTTCAACATATCAAAGTCTAACCAATTAATTTGTCGTGGTCGCCCTGTAGTCGCTCCAAACTCTGACCCCAAACTTCTTATAATTTCGAACTCTTCATCCGGGCCCTCAAATTCTTTTGCTCCAACATAGGTTTCATATATTTTTGCAACGCCCCAAACATCTCTAATTGATTTTGGAGGAACACCATTTAGCATAGCAGACCCTACTGTACAATGAGATGAAGTAACGTACGGATAATCTCCCCAATCAACATCTAAACCAAACCCCTGAGCGCCCTCAAACAATATCTCAAGATCTTCAAACTCCTCATTTTCATATAGCTCTTGATACATGTTGACAAGATACCTGCTAAGTCTAGGATCTTCTAAAGCACGAACGCCGCGACGACCATACTTATCTCTGTATGCTGGTCCATTACCTCTTTTTGTTGTTCCAATCTCCTCATCGCGAGCATCTTCTACTCGATGAAAATCAGTAATAACGTGGGCATTAGAAGCAACAAAAACTAGATTTTTTGCTGGAATTCCTGCTTCTTCTAGTTCCTTTATTTCATCTAGGAAAGTGTCGACATGCACTACACAACCAGGGCCAATAATAGATTTAATTCCATAAAAAACACCACAGGGTATATGGTGAGTTATGAATTTTTTTCCGTTATGATAGATAGTGTGACCAGCGTTACACCCTCCATTATAACGTATTACATGTGTATATTCATTGTCTCTACACAAAGCGTGTGCAACTTTACCTTTTCCGCAATCTCCATACTGGAGGTCGACCACTACGTCAGCTATCATTTTAATTCCTTTTGTGAGGGTTTGTAAATAGATTATACTTTATTGAATAGTTTGGTTTAATAACTTTCTAGCTAGTTTTGGGTTTTTAATGTTTGCTTTTATGAGATTTTCTAATTGGTCTGCCCTTTCTTTTAATTTATTAGTTCGGTGCAACAATAAACCAGAAAATAATAAATTTATTGTAACTAAACCTAGATCAAAATACTCATACATCTTCTGTCTCTCCCCACGGAGCTGGTGCATCGGGATCTAGTAGTTCTTCCAAGTTATACTTCCCTTCAAACTCCATGTGCTCTTTATTTTTGTTTGAATTAAAATAATCTTTTATGTATATTTCTTGTATGGACATCATTCTATCATATGAAGTTATTTTAATGTTAGAAAGTTTTTCAAGGTAAAATGCATTCCTGAGCATTTTGAATGCAAGGTTTTCTGGAGAGTATATACCCTCTCTGTCTAATCCTGATTTTCTCATATTTGCAATTTTCTTTTTTATCTTTGAAGCATATTCGTAAGCCTCAACATCGTTGCCGCGGTCATTAGCTTCAACTGCGTGATCTATTGATTTAACAATTGCTTCAGCTTTCTTTTCAGCAGTATATAAATCTAGATCAACATCCTGCTTTGTTGGCTGCTTTATCCATTCATCTTTTGAAATAGACCAAATACCGTTTGCTCTATGGGGCTCATTGATATCTTGAAAATATAGTTCAACTTCATGACCACGTATGAAGATATTATGAGTTTTGTTCCAATTTATTCTAGTTTGATCCAACATTCTTTTAACAAGTTCAAAATTTTCATCTATTTCTTTAAAATCTAGCAAAATATGCAAGTCAATATCAGACATTTTATGCCAATTATACGAAGCGGTGGAGCCAGTAATCACAATATCTCTAATTTGAGCTGTAATTTCAATGTTCTTTAGAATGTCATCAGCAATTGCCTTCAATCGCGATTGTATTTCTGGGTCTATCTCCATTCCGACCCAGATCATTGGGTTTAGATTATTTTTTGGCTCAAGAAGACCAGAGCTTCTCATTCCCCCAGTTTTTACAGATAGTCTAATCATTTTCTAGCATCTCCAGTACTTCTATGGCTATTTTTTCAAACCTTTTATTTTTATCTAGCTCACCTTTTGAATAAAATCTGTAATCAGTATGTTCTCTGCTTAATTTTATTGGTTGAGAATTATATTTTAAAAAAAAATAATGCTTATTACCTTTTTGCTTGTATAGCTGATAATCTTCTATGACTAATCCAGTCTCTTCTTTTACTTCTCTTTCTAGACCTTTATTTAGTGGTTCGTTTATTTTAGTATGACCACCCGGGAGGTCTAATTCCCCAGCATGTTTTTTGTGATAATCAGATCTGGTAAGAAAAAGTACTCTGTTTTTATTGTCGATAATTACAATTTTTGCAACAGTGTTTGAATCTTTTTCTATTTTTACTCTCACGCTTTTCATATGTCTATAATTATTACAGAAGATTTTTCTTCATCTTCTTCTTGTTTTTCTTCTACATTTGTGATATAATCAATAGGTATTTCAAGTTGAATACTTGGACGATTGTCAAGTTCAACTTCTTCCTCTTTATTTTTTATTAAAAGGTCTATAAAATATTTTAAATAATCTTTCATATTTTAATTAGTTGGGCAACTCTTCTAATTCGGTCCTTAAATTTTCAAGATTATCTGTAATCAGTTTCCCACCAGTATACACTTGCATATAGGGTTTATTCTCATAACTTTGTAACACATCTAAAACAAAGAAACAATCTCTGATGTCATCCATAACAATTGTTAAGATTTTGTTATTATAAAAAACAGCCTCATCAAGCTTAAAACCAGATCTTTTCAGTATATCTAGATGATTAACCGCATCCCACACAACCAAAACGTTTTCATCTGGATGCATTGTTTCGATCCATATGCAAACCATATCATCATAAGAAACACTATATATAGATGGATTAAGAGATCTCGTTTCACTCATTTAGAGTGCCTATCTGCAACTGATTGTGAGGCCCAAGCATTAGGTTTTAAGCGGCATTCAAAGCCGTACCCTTGTACATACCCTTTAAGCATGTCAGAAAAGCGTGAGGTACCGTTATTGGCACTAAATGGAGATACATCCAAGTGCAGCTCTATGTTGTTGGGTGTTATACCATGAGAGTTCATAAAATATTCAGCTAACTCAATTGACCTTCTAACCTCTTCGGTTATTCTAACTGAAAGCATCTTGTATTGTTTGGTTGGAACATATTCCTTGTAAAAATAATATTTATTTCCTAATTTTTGATTAAGTAAGCATACTGCGGTGACAAAACAAGTTCTATTTTTAGTTAAAAATGAATCAGATCCAATAAATATCTTATTAGTAATTGCGTGAACGGAAACGGCTTCATTAATTGATTTAAAAGTTGTCGCTCTGTTTGAGCCAGAAGTCCAATTTTTGATATTTAGTGGGTTCATAATATCACTATATCACATAATTTTTTCTTTTTGCATCTTCCTTAAAATTTCGCTTCCAATTGATTGATTTTGGCCAGCGAGATCTAGCACATCTTCAAATAGTTCTAAATCTTTAACTAATATTTTTGCTAAACGGATTGCCATTGTTCGATCTCTGTCTCTTACTACTTCAAGACAAAAGGATTTCCATTCTTCAACATAATCTTCTTTTGGCTGCTCGCTATCTCCATCGTCATGACTATAAGGGTACATGCCATAGACCTTATCAGTAAATGCTTCTTTTATAAGCTTAGCAATATCGTTTTTTGTCATTTCGTTAATACTCCCTTTTTGTAACCGGTGAGATAATAATTTAATTATTTCAGATTTTCTTAATTTAATAAAATCTGAAATTTGTTTGTTCCTAAACATTTGAGACTTTGGTGACAAGCTGATTTCTCTTTGGGTGCCTCTGGCTTCGCCACCTTGTTTTGGGTTTCGTTTTTTAACAAATTCTATCCACTTAGATTGATCATTAAAGGATTTAGCCTGCCAGTTTTGTCCCTCGTTTGTCTCAGAGAACATAAACTTTGTAAATGTAGTAACAATTGATAGTTGCCAAAAATCTGGCAATTTAAGACCTTTCCAACTTTCTGGTAGTTCCAAGTTTTTATCTAAGATTTTTTTAAATTGATCATTTTTGGATTTTTTTATTTCCGCTAAAGCTGCAGAAAAATAGGGTGTTAAATCCGGGAGGTCACCAGGTGGGCCGTGAAAAACATGTTTGTGAATTTTTATGTTATTTTTTCTACTCTGTTCGCTGTCAACATTTAAAATCAAAGAAGTATATTGAGTGCACTCAATAAAATTTCTAATTATATTATTATACAATTTAGATCTTTCGGCATCACTAAGATTATTCCAAGCCTGCCTCATTGGCAAAAAGTCAGAACCAAAAATATCCAAATCTAAACCCCATTCTTCGGCCAAATCGCGGACAGCGCCGTTGTTTAAAGACTTAAGTGGATCTCTAATGTATTTTGCTAATGCATTAAGGTTACCATCTTCGTCTCTGCCAACATAATCAACTATTTTATCCCATGTTTTTTGATCAGGTACAAATGGACTTTCACTGTTTGCTGTGGCCGCGGCCATTAGTCCTGCTGGTATCGCAGTTTTCAAACTCTCAGAAAATCCAGCTTTAACAAACCTTGAAAATAAGGCTTTAAAGAATAGTTTTCCAGACTGTTTAGTTGCTTCTGCAGCGACATCTTTGGACGCGGATGCAAGTCTATATGCTTGCGCTAAATCGCTTTTTGTTGCAGATAAAATGCTTGGTTTAAGAGCCCCAGAAGTTAAAATTTTTCTCTTTATTGTATCTTCTGTGCTGTCAACAACAGCCTGAAATAGTGCATCATACAGCGAATAAGGTGAATATTCGGTTTTTAAGCTTACTTTTTCACCTGCCATAGAATCTAAAATAGTCCTTATAGCAACTGCGCCGGATTCGATATCGCGCTCGAGTAAGGCGGCCGATTTTTCAAACATAGCATCACTATCTTTTATGTGTGAAATTCTGTTTTGAAGAAGTACAGACAACTCTCTTACTTCTTCTTCGTTTGTTATAAAGTCATAAATCTGTTCGTATTTTATTTTTTTAGGATTTGACGGGTCGAGAAACCCTGCCCTTTGGTTAACTGTAACGGGGTTTCTGACTTTTTTACCTGCTGCTTCTAGCTCTTTATTTCTCTTATTTTGTCTTGTAAACCTATCTTTTGATATTTGTTTCCCTCTAGCATCGAAATAAGTTTTTTCACCTTCAATGATTTTTTCTAATGTTGCTGCAGCCTTGTCTAGATCAAATAAATCTAATTTCTCCAAATCCTTCCGATCAAGATCTTCTAATACAGAAAGTTTTATTCTTTTTTGTAAGTCTACCAAGTCTACTTGTAATGTAAGATTTGGATTTATCAATTCTTCCGAATTAGCAACTTTATTTATTACATTTAGTTTTATGCGGCCCGGAAGGTCAACATCATCAAGTGCTGAAACAAAATCTTGAAGGTTTTTAGCTCTGGTTTCTAAGATTTCTATTATAGTATCGGCAGCCGGCGATGTTGCTATTTTTTGTATAGCACTGCTAAAACTTGGAGATTTTATAAGTTTCCAAGACTTAAGTCCCGCAAACGGAAATTTAGTTGTAAAAGGTATTCTCACACCAGAAGCTTTTTCAATTGCTTGGCGCCGAAAGCCTCCGCGGCCAATACTAGTCCCCTCCAGTGCTATTGAATCAATAAGTCTAGGAATGTTCTCAGCCATTTTTATTTGATCCAGCAGGGTTGTCATTTCTTCACTCATATCTAGAGCTTCTTTTATAACCCTACTAACAGTACTGTTTTTTCCAAGGCCGCCGACTTTCTCTATAAATAATTTAGAAGCTGTGTTGTAATATTCAAGAACTGAACTTTCACTACCCACACCGCCAGATAAAAATGTTATTCTTTGTTGTATTAGTTCACGTTGTTGGCTGCTAAGATCTTTCCGAGATAAAAATTCAGTTAGTTCTTCTACGATTTCTGTTTTCTCACTATCACTAAGACCACGAAGAATTTCTAAGTATTTATCCCGAATATATACGTGTTGAACTTCCGTGCCGCGGGCGGCGAGAGCTATTGTATCATTATCAAGAATTATAAAAAATAATTTGGGAGACTCGCCCATCGGTGGGTTCAAAAGATCTCTTAGTGCTTGTTGAAGTATTGCGTTTTCCCTAGAAGATATGGGCCCAGCTGCATTTCTAAACATTTCAGCACTGATTGATAATCTTGAAAATATTTCCGTTTGCATAGCTTCTTGAATGACGTTATGAACTTTTCTTTTTCTATTAAAAACTTCAATAGGTATTTTCCAATATCTTTCACCCGCTGCAACTTTTTCTCCCAAACCTTCAAACCACTGGCTCATTGAGTTAAACTTTTCACCAATTTTTGTACTATTTTGTGCTGCAAGTTTGGCAAATCCTGGAGTTCCTCTTACTAATCTCTCAGAAGCTCCGGTTCCAACCCCAAATATACTTACAAGGCCGGCTGAATACAGGGCGGTGTCAAGATAACATACAGGAATTGAAAAAATATTTTTTGCAGTGCCACTCGCTGCAGCGACCAAGCCGGTCTCTTCTCTCCATGCTTTGACACCACTCAAAGCCAAAACAGAAACAACAGGATGAAAAGCACCTGCCACAACTCCTAAGTTTTGAGATAAATCTTGTTTATCACCTGTAGTACTGGAAAGAGCTAATGCGCCGGATGCGCCGGTAACCAACCTTAAAGCTTGGGTGACGAAACCAAATTTTTTAGAGTTGCCAACAGCAGAGTTAAGTACACTAATTATTTTCTTCGACAAGCCAGCAGTTTTCTGACTAGTTAGTCGATTTGCAATAGAAATACCTGATCTTGCACCAATACCTTGAAATACGCCTGTTGCCGCGGCATGTAATGAACTATTTTTACCTTTAAACTTACATTCTTTAAATGGCTCTAGAGGAATATAAAAGTCAACTACAATATTTTTAAGTGAACCACCTTTCTTACCTTCTTTACCTTCTTTACCTGGTGCTTTTTTGGCAGACACGCTATTGTCTACTTCTTTTTTTCTTGCTTTTATGTTATTAAGAGTTTTTCCTCTTAGTTTTAGCGATTTATTTAGACTAGAAGACAATAAAACACCACGGCCTTTAGCAAGCCTCATTAGGTCATAATGACTAAAATTACTAAAAACAAGATCTATTTCTTCTTTATCTATAGGAGTTTTACTTTCTGATTTTTCTAATATTTTATCTAATTTGCTTAGTAACTGCTTATTTTCTGAATTTGCTTGCTTTAGCTCTACAGCTCGTGGAGCTATGATTTTAAATTGACGAGATAGCTTATTAAAATCTACCGGCGCCGGAGTGGCGCGGCCGTTTATCATCATTATAATACCAGAAGAGTCTAATATTTTTCTATTTTTCATTAGATTGATTGTTTCTTTTGTAATCAAAACTTCTAAATTATAAGGGCCCTGATTTAGTTTAGAAATATCTTGCTCTAGAGCTTCTTCGGCTCCCCTAGAAGCATCAACTAATGCCGCAATTAAGCCTTTTGGTGCGGTAGGTTTTTCTTTATTGTTGTTTTTATCTTGAGTATTTACAGATTTAATATACTGATCCAACAAAATACAGTATTTTAAAAACTCTTCATAGTTATCGCCCAAAAATAATTTTGCAGCTTTCTTTGTCAAAGGCTGGAAGGTGGCATTTCCTTTAGCGTCTATTTTGGCAGTCAGTGCTCCTAAATATCCTAAAAAGTTAGGTAGCATTATAGTTTTGCTTTCTCCTTCACCAACAACAACAAAAGGGTTCTTATTGTCAAAAACTCCTATAACTTCCTGTGTTAGAGAAAGTAAAAAGTCATAAAACCTGTAAAAATCTATCGGTTTAACTTTAAATTTTGCATCACTCATCAGATTTACCTCTAATCTTTAATAAAACTAATAATCAATTTTGGCGAAGGCGCATCAATCCAAACTTTTTTATTACTGAAAATTCTTGCAAAATCTTTTTTAGGATCGGAATTCTGTTTCTTTAAGAATTTATTATATGCATCTTCTAATTTTCGATTAGTTATATTTCCACTGTTTACTTCACTTAAAATAAAATATAAAATAGCTCTAGGGTCTTTTAAACTATTATCAGTATACTTAACTTTTCCGGGGGTCGCAATTCGGTTGTACCTTATTAAGGCTAAATGAAGATTTGATACATCATTATAAGTTGTTTTATTGAATTCTTTTTTGTTTGGATCTAATTGATTAGGATTTAGACCCAGCGATTGCGCAATGATTTTTTGCCCTTTTAAAAAGTTGTATTCTATTGTTACTTCTTTTTTACCTGGTAAACTTATAGAAGCCTTTTGATCTTTTATCTTAATTGCGTTCAAATCGTCATCATTGGTTTTGTGTTCGGCGCCGACGCTGCCAGGGTTTACGTTTACTTTTTTCGCTTTTGCCGTTTTCTTTTCTGCTGCTTTTGCTTTGGCTTCTGCTGCTTTCCTGGCTGCTTCTGCTTTGGCTTTCTTTTCTGCTTCTGCTTTAGCTGCTGCTGCTTTGGCTGCTGCAGCTTTCTTTTCTGCTTCTGCTTTGGCTTTGGCTTTCTCTGCTGCTGCTTTGGCTTTGGCTTTCTCTGCTTTTGCTTTTTCTGCTTCTGCTTTCTTGGGATCAACTTTGGGGCGCGTAGGCGCTGGCTTATTTTTCTTTGCTTCTCTCTCTTGTTTAGCTTTCTTTAGATCGTCGAGTTCCTTCGCCTTACGTTTTTCGTGGTTATTTTGATCAAGTGGGCTACCTTTAGGTCCTCCGCCTCCCGTACTTGTACCTTTAGAGCCCTTACCCTTGCCGCGGCCCTTGATTCCGCCCCCGGGGCCGGCACCGCCACCGGCCCCGCCACCGGTACCAGAAAATAACTGATTCGGTTTGCGCAGATCTTCTGCTCCTGATATTTTTGGAGGGTTAAAATCGTCTTGCTCACTCAGCAACTTTTCATTTAAAGCAGCGTTTTGCATGACTTCTTTAATCAATAATAGTATTTCTTCTCTTTCCACAGTTTGTCACCAAAAATTTCTTTACATATTAAGTATAATAAGACCGAGTAATTAAGCCTAAAACAAATCCAGCTTTAACGACCTGAGTTAAAGTTTCATGATTTGGATTGTTTAAAAAGCTATCCAAAGCATTGTTAAATTTGTTTACTATTAAAATACATTGTTTAGTTATTCTTATTGTTTGAATAAACTGACTTGTTTTCGAGAGGCTACTTTCTTGGTTTAAGTTGTAAATTTCTAATAGCTTTTCAAATCTTTTTTTAATTTTATTAAGTCTTGCCTTGACAAAATTAACGTTTTTTGTTGATGCACCAAGCATTGCATCATGATTTTTTTTAGGACTGATAACACCAAAACCATCTTTTAGAAAATCTAAATACCATGTTGAAATGGAAAAGTTTTCAGTTCTAGGGGCTAAAAATACAATAGGGCAAACCTGATTGTCTGATGTTTTCATGTAGGTTATACAGACAGTATCTGTTAAGCTTCCCCTGCCAAGCATGGAGCCTAAATTAATATCAACTACGTAATTTGAAACAGAGTATAATAAATTAGACTTTATTTTATCTCCGATGCCAGCTACTTCTCTCATTGATGCCCGGGGGTCTTTCTTTTTGGTACTAATTAGCCAATTTTGCTGTTTTTTGATTAGTTTTGAAACTTTATTCCAGGTTCTTTTTTTACAGTAAGATGAAAGTTCGTTATACCCTTTAAAGGCAAAAGAATAATCAGGGTTTGTAGCAAATGAGTTTTTTAAAAATCCAAAAATAGTTGAAATACGATACCTATAATCTCCACTCAATTTGCATGGTTCCCCACCTTTAAATACATGAACAATACCAGCTCTCATTTTTTCGATTGAATAATAGTCTTGAGAGCATCTTATATCTTGTTGTTTGATCTTAGCTTTTGCTGCTGGTATTGCTTTCACCGTAGCAGGCTTCATTAAAGGGGCCTTTGCATCTTTAGCGATTTCTTTAGAGTCTTCTTGTTCTGCATCGCCACCAGTGATTTTATTTTCTTTTTTTTGAAGTTCTACAGCCTTCTTCTTCGCGGGCTCTGGTGCTAGATTGTTTAATTGCTGCAGATCTGCTGCAATCGCATTTTTGATTTCTTCGCTATTTGCTTTCTTCGCTTTATATTGATCATTATACCATCTCGATGGTTTATTTCTGATATCATAATGTACAAAATTTTTATATATTCCAACACCACCATTGTAAAGTTTTCCCGTATTTATTAAATTAATAATTCTTGCATAAAGTTTTAATGCTGTAAGTCCTCCGCGTGGGTACAGATCGGCCGCTTTGCCTAACCTATGTTGAGATGTTGACATACTTTTTACTTTATTATTTTTTTGTAAATCTCTAAACCCAGAACTAACAAATAAAGATTTCGGATCCATTCCTAAAGACCTTTCTATTACTTCAATTTGTCCCTCTAAAATTTTTAAATTTGCATGTATTACTTCATGACCGACTTGATGATTTTCAGCTGTTGCACCTCGGGTCCAGAAATTTCTAACAGCAAATCTTTGATGTTCTTTACTAAATGCCAATTTTGCGCGGTGTTGCTTCTGCGCGGGGGTTAATTGTTTGTTTTTTTTGTTTTTTTCTCTCAATAAATTTTCGTTTTGCAGAGCTCTTTCAGGCATCCATATTTTGTGCTTTTTAACTTCTTGGCCTAGTTTTTCATAATGGTCTATGTAACTTTGAATATAGTTAACTACTATGTTCCATTCCGAGTAAAAATTACCTATAGAAACAGCCCTGTCCAAAAGATTGGAGGGTTTTTCTTCAGATATTACTTGTAAAAGTTTTCTGAGTTCTTTAATTGATTCAGCAATAATTGGATCTCCTATTCGTTCTCTAACATTTAAAGATGATCCTATTTTTGAATTTTTTATTAGTATTTCTGCTATTTTTGTATCCTTAACGGCCTCTATACTCATTTTATTTAAATTATTGATTAACTTTTCGGCTGTTGTTATCTTTTCTAAAATACTTGCTTTGTCTAAATCTTCTTTTTCTAAAATTTCTTTCATTTCTGCGGGACCGGGCAGATCTGATTTTACTTTTGATATAGCATCTATTACTTTTCTAATACTTTCTCTTTCTTCTGTATTGATAACATATGTTGCCCTAAAGCCCTGAGCTGTTATCTCTGCGACATCAACAATTCCAATAGTATATAATATTTTTTCGGAAAGCTCTTTTCCTAGTCTTTTTACTATTTTTTCTCTGAGTTTTTGAAATGCAACTCTTTTTCCCGCCTCAACAGCTGCCATTTCAGCTGGTATCAACAAAGGAGCAACAAAAATAGTTATGCCGGCCACTACTAGCCCTATATTATCAACAATGTTATAAAATCTCCCCCAGTCTGATTCATCAAAATCTTTTTTTGCCAAATACATCAATAGGGCATGTTTTTGTTTAGCACTGGTTTCAGATAATATTTTAGAGGACATGTCATACAAATTTTCATAATTTGCTGGTCCTGATCGAAGTCCAGTTTTTAAAATTAAAATTGGTATTTTTTTCACTAACGATTTCATTCCTGGCTCGCCCATCAGCTTTTCTATTTCTGAGACGAGGTAATCGTTTTTTTCGCTAAAATACCAATCAGCAAGTGGCTTATCATCTGGAGATACTAGTTCTTTTGAAAGTACCTGCTTTGAAATTTCAATTATTTCTGAGGCGCTATATTTTTCATCGGGCATTTCATCGTTAGGAACTTGCCTATCAAACTGAGAATCGCCAATATTCGGTTTTTGTATTGCGTTACTTAAAGTCAATTCTAATTGTGCAATTTTTTCTCTATTAATAAATGAAGCCAAAGAAGCAGTTTTTTTGTCTGATATAAGATTTTGATCTTCTGAAAGTTCTGGAAATTTTGCAAAATTTGCAAAAACAATCTGGTGTGCAGCGCTGCCCATAACGTTACTACTTGCCTCGTCAAAATCTAAGAATGTTTTTTTTAAGATCTTTCTTGATAAAGAGGTCATACCGCTAAAGAAACCAGGAACATTTTGAAAAAATTGTTGTCTCTTTACACTCATCATTCGATCGCTGGATTGTTTTTTATAATCTTCAAAATCTTTTTTAGATTTAAACCCTGCAATTATTGGCTTTTCTAGGTCTCTTCTTTTCTTTTCAATCATCATAGTCATTCTAATTTTTTCTAACCTTTCAAGGCTATTATTGCATGCCTGAAGGCTAGCCTCTCCTATTTCAAAGGAGCTTGATGATGCAAGTGCAGAAAACTTGTTAAAAAGCCTTCTTTCTTGTTTGTTAACTTTAGGAACTGAGGGAGCCACTTTCCTGTCGCCGGTATCTCTATCAAAAAACCAGCCTTGGAAGTCAATATCAAAAATATGAATAAAAGCGTGATTTTGAATTGAAGCATTTAAATCCTGCATTGGAATACTGCTCAATTCTTCATCGGTAAATAATTTTTTTAATTCTGAGTTGCCACTAATCCAGTCTGAATAATTTTGAGCAAGATAATTGAAAATAGGCTTTAATAATATGTTGTTTATTGCTTGGTCATCCCCTTTTTTAATTGTTTCGGGGTTAGCAGTAATCCTATTTATCAATTTTAACTGATTTTCTTTGTTTCTAAACAAGTTTTCAGTGAAACTCTGTTCTAATAAGACAGGTGGTATTTTTGACTCTGAAATAATTGCTTCTGATGCCGCAAATATTAATTCCTGATCAAGTAATTGATCAAAATTATCGTTTTTTATAGATTTTTTAATAATTTTCTTGTTGTCCATGGTAGTAAATAGTTTTTTAGCTATTATATCACCTTAGCGCTGGATCTTTAGCAGTATTTTTGAGATTTGGTAGTAAATTTTTCTTTAATTTCAATAATCTTTCAAATTTTACCTTTTGTTTGGAATCTGTATAGAGAACTTGTGGCTTTTTATATTCTCCATTAATCAAAAGGTCATCAAAATTGTAAAATTTTGTTTTTGTGCCTTTATTTTCTGCATTTTTGCGTTGAACATTAATATAAATTGGCTTGAACTCATACAATTCTGATAAAATTTGGCCATTTTTACTATTTTTATCTTTTGGCATGGGCTTTTCACACGCGATTATTGTTGATAAAGTCATCATTAATAAAAAATTGGTAAATTTCATAATAATTCAATGCCTCCGGACAGTTTTTTCGTAATCCTAAGTACTTCTTCGTAAGAAATTTGACCATCATATTGCAATTCTTCAAAAACTTTTTGTAATATCTTCTTTGCAAAGGTAGAATTCCTATTTTTGTGGCCGATCGGCAAAGCAGAGACCACCTCGTTAACAGCATCAAGAATAAAGTCTTGCTTTTGGGTGACTTCGGCAACATCATTTGCGTTTGCATACAGTGCTTTTACGTACTTTTTGGCCGCGGCAGCAGATTTTGAGCAACCTTGTTTTTCGCCCCGCCCACCAGACTTGGTAATTTTAAAGACGCACTTGCCTTTACGCTTCCAAGGCATCAGTTAATCCTCACCCCAGTGGCAGTCACAAGGAGTACACTCGCAAAAATCACAGTATTCTTGATCTTCCACAATAGTTTCTCCATAATTTAAGTTTATTTCATTGTAAATCGCTTCAGAAATCTTGTTTTCTACCTCTATCGCGTGTTCCTGTCCAATTGTTTCGACCATTTCTCCTAAGTTTCTTTTTGCTTCCCATGGGGTAAGACGGTTTTTCTCTAGATCAACGCATATTATGCACATAAATTTTACCTTTCATTATCAGCACCCATACGCTGCCCTGGGGAGGCCACCATCGGCTCATTAGACGCAGGAAAAGGTGATAAGTAATTTTTTGTTTTTTGTTTTGCTTTTTCTGAACTCATTTTTATAGAAAGAATATTTGGTAAGGTGGCGTTAACATAAGCTGCTAAAACTTTAAAATTACGGTTTTCACTAGGCATACCCTGATCTATAAAATGTTCAAAAGCGGTCAGGGTCTGGCCGTCAGGTCGAGTATTGGTCGGAGCTTCATACTGTCTAACAGCTTCGTTGTAAATCTTCTCCCAATTTTTAGAATACTTTGTATTTTTCCAGCCTGGTTTGACCATATCTAGATCTGCATACATAGCTGTGATAGTATCTTTTATTTCCCTACTGATGTCAGTACTTCCCCCATGGATATCGATAGATGCCTTTTTGCCACCATATATATCCCAAGCACCTGTTGCAAGCAAGGACCAATACATAGCAATTTTGTGCTTGATGCGTACTTCAACTGGCTCTGACTCTGGCTCTGGCTCTGGCCCCGCCGCCGCCATCTTTTGATTTTTTGTGGGGATGCCGCTTTGACCGGCGCCATCAACAGGAAAAGATCCAGGCTCCATCGCCTGTTCGTTAGTGTACTTTCTCCAATTTTCAAATAATTTTTTCATGAAATTTTTCCTCTTTGCCCTTCAGATAATCATAACATAAATAGTTTACTTGTTTTCATTACTCCGCGCCGAAAATTTTTTGCGGTATTTTTTTACCCAACTAATACCTATGCCCTTAAAAAAGTATTACTGCCTTTACACGGCAAATCTACGACTTTGAAAGGCGAATTTTTATTGCGTGTAGATTAGGGAGAACAACCTTGTCACCAACTTTGATTTGATTGTTGTTAAACCAACCTTTATTAACTTCTAAAGCATATTGTGCAGGCTTAAGCGACTTAACAGCATTTTGATTGTAAGGTTTAAGAGTTTCGATTTGATTGATCTTTCCATTTGCGCCAATAAAGGCGATTTCAAGTGGAATAGAAGTACTCTTCATCCAGAACGATAATATATCTTCTTTATTATACACAAACAACATGCCTTCATCGCGTTTAAGTTTCGTTGCGGAAACTGGTGGGGTATCCATTAGTCCGCGAGCTTTCTGCGCAGGGGAGCGAGCTAGTCTTACTTTAAGTTGTTTGTTATTTATTGTAAGGTAATACAGCATTGATGAGTACTCATTTTTTCTTTTAGCACTGCCAAAATTTCTTCTTCGATCAATTTCTGTAGATTTTTTTTGGTAATTTTCATGTTCATGGTTTCTTTTTTCGTTTTAGTGTTGTTTGAAATTCAGCCTCATTCTCGAGAAAGATGCGATCGCCCTCTTGCGCGCCATAATCGTATCTTAACGTAGCGTGCTTAAGCATCATCCTGAGTGCTAGCTGAAGTTCGGTTAATACATTTTCCGCGTCTGTAAGGGTTTCTTTGCGAGCTGGTCCGTGTTGCTTGTGAGACAGCATCCAATCAACATAAGCGGATATCTGATCTGCGTACTTGTTTAGAGCGCGCTCTACCGTTGTACCTTTCTTTGCCATGGATCGTCTGGCCTTACCGATCTCTTCGGGGCTTGCCCCTACTTGAACCGCTTCCTGCAGCTCCTCGCTCAATAGAGCTTCGAGCTCTTCTATTATTAATTTCTCTAAATTTTTTTTGGTAATTTTCATAGGACCTCCAATCTATTTGCCTAATAAATAGTTTGCAATTATTCTATATGTTTATATTTTCTAATGCTAGGCGCAACGTTGCACCATAAGTGCGGCCGCGCCGCTCCTTCGCGCCTGCTATGCTTTTTAATAATGGGACTTTCGGATCCGAAATATTTTGTGTGATATCACCTATTACTACATCTAGGCCCAATTTTTTAAGTATGTTTGGGTTCTTTACTGCGATATCGGCCGATTTTTTTCCACTTTTCACAGCACTATGCAAACCTTTAACCACACTTAACAGGTCATTAACGCTTATTTGCTTGTTTATCGCTGCTTTTCTAGTAACACTATAGATTTTTTTTGCTGTGTCATTCTTTAATATTGTTGGTAGGATTGCTTTAAGCTTTTTTTGCATTTCATTTTCAAGCAAAACGGAATCAACTTCTTCTTTTATAACCTGCAACAATTTTTTTCTGGTAATTTTCACAGGCGGTCTCCTTTTCAACTGTTAAAAAACTAACGCCACAATTAATTAGTGTTTTTTTGAGTTAATCGTAAAATCTCCAAAATTTTCTGTGTGGGGAGATAGTGGGTGTATCTAGCGCATGTAGGTGCGCTACCTACATAGACTTACATTCGGCTACATGTGGGTGTAGGGGGGAGGGGGTGGTAGCTGTACCTACATGTAAGTTTTTTCTTACCTTTATATACATTTGTTTACTTTACTATACATCTGAATACATTTGTTTACCTTTGCCTATACTATCCTACACTATACTACATTTAAATACTTTATATTACTTGTCCCCACATTGTAGTCGAGTTGCCTACGCTTACTTACACTGTAGTCGAGTCACTTACGTTTTAGTACAATGTATTCTGATGTAGGTATAAGTATTATTATTCTTACCTCGCGTGATATTATCCTACATGTAGGGCAAGGTAGCATGGTGTAGGTGAATGTAGTAGAAAAAAAAAAGTTAAAAAAAATAAAAAAAAAATAAAAAAACTTGAGTTACATGTAGTTTTTTGTCGCGAAAGGTAGGATATATACCTACACCTACCTACATGTGGGCAGTGTAAGTAGTTGATATTGTTGGGGTTTTCACGGTCACGTTTTTGAAATGAGAAAATCAGAAAACGTCGCTGTAAGTACCTGAAATTATTAGACTTTCGTTCATGAAGCTGGCTTGTCCGCCAAAGTTATGGTATAATATATACATAAGCAAGGGGGAGAAAGCCCCGCGCAAACAATGACCGCGCCACACGGGCGCAATTACCCGCACGCTACCCGTGCATCTAATGAAAGGAGCCTATCATGGCTTTACGACGACAGAAAAACAACATTCAAAACCTTAACCTCGCAATCGTTAACGAGGACGAGAAGGCTGGCATGCAAATTGACCAGACCATCTTGAACGGTAAGAGCGCGGCGGTATCGTTCCGCCTTGTCAACGGTGGGCGCAAGTCCGCTGCCGTCAAGCTCGACCGACAGGCTTGTGTCGACCTGCTCGAAGCGGTCACCGAGATCCTTGACACCGATGGGGACTTCTAGTCCCTAGCCCTTAGGGGTCTTGTTTCATACGGCGGACTGTTCACTCTTAGCAATGTCTGGAGCCAATTGGCTAGCCGTCGTTTACATTTTATTAATTACTATCGACCGATAAGGGGTTTAGTATGTTTGAGTTTATTATTCCTGTTTTGATTTGTTATATTGTTGAACATTTGGCTGTGTCGTACGACTGGTCAGTTCTGGAGAATTGAATATGTCTGATTTTATCTTTGATACGCCCATCGTTTATGCCGGTCGCTCTTACATGGCCCGGCCAGGCTCCGCGCGATATCGCTGGCTTGAACGAGCTGCGATTCACCATGACATGCGCGACTATGGAAATGCGCGCGCGTGCTTCCGAAAGGCTGTACAATCGCCGGCTCATGAAGCTTGGATGGTTGGGGGTGTCCGATAATGGCAACACGTCGAACGCGAGTGAGTCGCGCATGGACAAAAACTAAATCCAAGGGCTAGACCCCTTCCCGCCTTCATTGCGTGGCCGGCCCTCCGCCGGTTCGCGCATTCGTGTATTCATCACACCTACATTTCCTTACATGTCTTACCTTTGCCTAGGTTCACCCACATCTACCTACAGGTAGGACAAAGTGGGAGATTTACTTACCTCGACCTACCCTATCCTACCTGTAGGATATTTACTTATATTTCTCTACCCTCACCTACATCACCACACACCTCCCACATTGTGTGCAGCTGCCTACATTCGCCTACGTGGCCCTACATGTAGGTCTTTCGCCTACCTTGCCCTACCTCTGCAAGGTTGGATCACCCTAGCCCTACGCATTGATTCCACTTCATAATCAGAAATGGCGTCTCTAAGATGATTCCGGCGTCAATATACTTACCCACGCTCATTAAAAATCCACAGCTGTCGTAAATCATGATGATATTTCCTTTTTTTTGACAAATTCATTGTACTAGTGTATTAAATCGCTTACCACTTCTTAACACTTTCTATAACCAGTATAACACTTTTTTTTCTGGCTGTCAATAGTTAATGTTCTTTTTTTAAGATAAGCTTTGACTTTTTTGTGAAAGCCCACCCACGGTGGGGTGGGACACTCTCAGCCTTTTTTCTTTGTTTTTCTCCATAAGGATGTAACTGTTTTTTTTCTAGGCATCGTTAAAGCTATCCTGCACGGTGGTGTTACCAACCAAACGAATGGTTCCCTTTAAATCTTCGGTGTCAACCCAATGCTGGCGGCCATTCTCCCATTGAACTAAGGTTTCGTTACCGTTTCTGCGTTGCTCCATAGCAATACCGTTCTTATCTCCAAACTGAGTATTAGACTTTGATTGAACAAACATAGTTATTTTACCTCCCGCGGGGTGTGCAGGCTGCACAGCTGTGTTAGTGTTGGTTGTGGTACTCTTGCTGTTACTCGTCGATTAGTCAATGCTCGTCGAGCGATATGGCTTGTGTCTCTTGTGAACCTTGTTCTTGTTTGATTGAACATTTTATTCTTTCATTCCGGAAAATAAGTTTTTAAAAAGTTGGGGGGTTGATTGTGAAAGGTAGGCTCAACCCCATAAGCCCACACGACACTGTTTATGCCTCTTCGGTTGCTAGAACCTCGCTCACTGCCTCAAGCAGTGAAGTGAGAGCCTGACGGTCGAGCTTGACTGCTGCCGTCTTCTTGGCTCCACTGATAAGGCGGACAGAGACGCCCTGAGAGACACCGTTAACAAGTGTCTGATCGAGGATGATGCCGCCCTGCTTGACCTTCTTGTCATCGCTCGGAGCGTTGGTGATAGTGAAACCTAGGTTTTGAATGTTTGATACTACGCGCTTCATAATGTTACCCTTTCGAGGTATTTGGTTTTATTGGAATGAAAGCCCTTCCCTCATTCTCAATATATATATTATCTCAAATTATGGTAGAAAAGTCAAGAACTATTTTACCTATTTCACAAAAAAAATACCGCGAGTTCCCGACTTCTCGCAGCTGGACATAGCCTACCCTGGGAATCACTCCCACGCTTACGCAACCACGCATGAACATGCTCTGGTCTATGTCCCCCACGGGCTCGCACTCACACCGGGTCGGCGGAGTACGGTTCGAGTGTGTGGTGGGATGGTCTTTTTAGCCAACCCATCTCATAACACACTTCTTGGAAAAACCAATCTGGGTAGTCCTTGTAATTAATGCTCCGACAAGTGGTTTCACCGTCACGCTCGAAGCCTAGCTCACCACCATCACCACCTTTGGCCATATCTTGATACTGCCACATCACCTCATCATACATGAACTGACCGCTTGGTCGCGACTTCAGATCTGTGTAATACTTAACCATCTCGCTAACTGTTCTCATTGTCATTGGTTCTGCTCCTTTAGTTTTCACAACTATCCCACAAATCAAAAGCTTCAACTTCGCCGGTGTTGATTACATCTTGCACCCTTTTAATACAATGCGCACCCAACAACATTATACCTTCTTTAGTACCCATTTTCTTGTACCATTCTTCTTTTGGCATATCACTGTCAATCGAGAATGCGATTGTAAAAGCATGGTTGTACTTTTTACCACTTTTTGTCATTTTTACAAACCTCATAACAATGCTCATGAACAAAATAGTGACAATCTTCACCACACCCGGCGTCTGACTTATCACAAAGCATCTCAACATCTTCTTCGCATTGCATTACCTTCTGGCAAGATGCGCTTTCCTCACTAGGACAGCCGTATAGTGCTAGTGCAAGAAACAAAATCAACAATCTTTTAATCATTGCGTTGCCTTTCTCGATTGTTTATATATACATTCTATCACCTCTTGACCGCTAGGTCAAGGAAAAAATAACCGCGAACAGAAAAAAATACCGGCGATTAGCGTTGATTATCATAACAGTATAAAAGAAGCCAAACTGTTAGCAACATTACCACCATCTTAACGCTCCATACAAACGGTTAGTCCAAAAATCACAAAAGTTGTCACTGTGACCAAGATTCCAAGATAAAGCATGGCTTAAAACCAATCCATTTCACGAGACTTGGGACGAGAAAAGAACTCAAACGGTCCAAAATGCAAGATGCTGTATGGTGTTGTAGTATCGCTAGACAACACTAAGCTGTATCGTTTGAAAGAAAGACCCCAACTCGAAGTGCGGCGAATGAATGTCGTGTAAGGATAGCGTAACATTAGCTTACCTTTTAGTGTTCTCCAAAACATCATTATTTCAGTCCGAACTTCTTGAGTAAGTCTTCCGCTTGGTCAAATGTCATTCCAACATCCGAAAAGGCTTTCTTCTTGCGCTTTACTGTTGGAGCATCGGCCATCGGTGTTGTTGCTCCCCTGATCTCATCGGCCGACCATGTCCCCGCCTCAAGGTCGTGATCAGAAAGAACCAAAGTACGAGCTGGTAGTGACTTTACACCAAGATGCTTTGCAACAACCTGTCGTGCTTGGGCGCGAGATAATCTATGGCTTACTGTCAAAGCACCGGTCCATAATGCATGCTGGTTGTTGGCGTCGTCTGCTAGTCGATAGTGAATACGTGATGTCATGTTTTGAGCCTTTCCTCATTGTTTGTATATACATTATGTCAAACTTTTAACCAAAAGTCAAGAACTATTTTAGGGGTCAATGCATTTTTATTTTAGTGTTCCCCGTACTCACTATCCCAATCATCGAGTGCTGCCGCTCGAAGCAATCCTGTTGATTCATCATCATAACAGGCGGAGCCTCGTGCTTCGAGATAATCGACAAGCTCTGCTCGCGTAGCTCGTTCAAGGTCTCTTCGAGAGACCTTAAAAAAATTACCTGTAATAGTTTCAAGTGCTAGGATCATTTATCCTCTCCCCGTGCCAGGTTCATGAACCGGAATTGTCAAATCGTGAAACTCGCCAGACAGACGTTCGGCCTTAGCAAGTCCAACGAACGGACGTAAACACCAAAAAACAACCTCACTCAGTGGGTGTCCGACTAGATTGTGGACCATCCAATTACGATAAATAAAACTCATTTGCAACTCCTGCACACATGACCGCCAAACTCTGGCTTCTTTACATTGGGAAAATACTCGTGACAATAAATACAATCAACGCCATAGATAGCTTGTCCTGCATAGTGTCCACTGTCGCGCTCAAAGCGAAGTCTGTTGGACCTTGCGATGAATCTCATTCTTGCTTTACCAGCCATAGAAAAATAACCTTTCTTGATTGTTTCTACTCTTATAGTATAGCAGCTAAACTACTGAAAGTCAAGAACTTTTTACTATTTTTAGGTCATAATCCCAAACATTATTCCCGATGGTTCCATTTTGCCACAACACCCTAAACGACTTGTTTAATGATGATGTACCTAATCGAGTCCTTGCAACAAGCACCCCAATCCTTTCAGCACCCGGCCGGCTTGGATGATTGTCTCTTACTAAGTCACCGACTTTCACTAGATTACTTTCCTCATTAAATGGTCTGACCAGTATTCAGACTTGCCAGTAAGTTGATCCTTGATGATGAACCATTCTCCATCTTTTTTAATTATTAAGCCGTAGCCAATAATTGTACCTTCTGCAGATCTGTATTGGACAAAATCACCCACCTTAATCATGGTGAATCCTCTTTTTTGTTTTTGCTAGCATCTCGTTTTGCGTATTTTAGTTCTCTTCTGCAGTGATTGTGCTTTCTACCTCGGAAGTCGCCTTTCGACCACAAAACGACGAAGGGATAACTTGACCGATGGTTAACACTAATTACGAGACCCACTTGCATGGGATCGCGGCGAGTTATGGCGCCGTTATATTCTCTAATGATACCGTATTTAGATAAGCACACTATGTCACCGACATTCATTGACCAACTCCAAAAAATCAACATCATAAACATATTTCTTACCCGCGATAAGGACATCGATCACTGGTACAACATCGCCGTACATAAGGCCAAGTTGACGATTATCGCCAGGTGTAGATCTACGACAAAGAGACACGATAATACCAATAGGTCCAGGGGATCCTGCAGTATCCTTTACTAAATCCCCAACCTTAAATGACTGCACTAATGACGTCCAATGATTCTGGGTGATGCATAAAGCGCTCGCTGCCCCTGTCGATCCAAATGACTTCACAAGTATCAAGATCGACATACATTTGAATTACGAGACCTATTATGCGATATTCCCTCGGCATATCAGTGTGCCTCACTAAATCACCGATTTTCACTGATAACCTCGCAATAGCTTGCAACGAACCAGTCAATCAGCCCGTCGTTGTCAATTACTTTGAGAGTACCGCCTTCTTTATTTACCATCACCACCACTCCTGTAGGTTGAGTATACTTGGGGCTTCTCTGGAATGCTTCGGCACGGGGATATTTGTACCTTATTAGGTCTCCTACTTTTATCTCCATAGTGTCACAATGTGTCCAAACTCACGATCAAAAACTTTCACAAGCCCCTCGTAGTCACCCATCATCATCACTTTACGAATAGCCGCGATACGGCCTTCTGAGTAGCCGAGATGTCGACCAATAGCTTGAGCATGTTTCATTAGAGCAAATGCGTTACCGTCCGGACCAGACAAATCGATTTCAATGCCACGGTGAAGTTTTTCACTCCTATCTCTAATCATCGCCCAACTCCCAATGCTGCTTGTCGGCTGCCAACATACTGATAGGCTCCCTTGTTGTATGCTGGGGCTGAACACTTTGCTTTACGAGCTTTTTCAACAAGGGCAGCATGGCCGCCGCAGTCAAGGCACGTTAGGTAGCCAAGATCTAAACGTCGAGGGTTGTATTCTTCGTGACATTTTATGCAAGTTGGTGCAGACATTTGATGCTCCCTGATTGTTATATTATAATAATATCAGCTATTTAGCTCAATGTCAACAGAATTATTCCACGGACCTTTAATTATTTTTGACCCCGAAATGGTTTGCTCAGCTCGACGAAGTTCTTCAATACCGCCTTCTGTTAAAGACCATTTGGTAACTGCATCGTCATCATCAAAGTAAGCTTTTACTTTTCCATCAGCACAAAGACTGAAAAGGGAACACAAGTTAATTGCTGTGTGAGGATCATCTAGTGTTCCTAATGAGTGGGCCTCGATTAAAGTTTGTAGGATATGTCGGCCCTGCGCCAGAATCCGACGTCGGACAGATTTCTCATCATTATCAATCATATTTATTTTCACTTATTACCATAAGGTCACTGACATCGATCCAGCGACAGTTGCCGTCCCCGGCCGGGCTATGTTCTGTGTACGGTAATTTTGGATATTCTCCCCACAGAACATAAGCCCTTTCTACGAAACCAAAGTGTTCTGGACCTTCGAGTACTAAGCCAACGAAGTGTTTAGGCTCAAATCCTTCGCTTAACAGCACAGCTCTCGAAGGTCCGGTCCAAGTGACTAAATCACCTGCCTTCATCCTCAATGAATAGTCCTATTGTTAACAGGCTGAAGCATCAATTTAACATCATTGAGTAATTCGGTAAGCACTTCAGCTTTCTCTGGGTTGTCATAGTTTTCGACAAATTTTACATTAAGTAAAGCAACCAGGGCTGCAACATTAACTGCTTCTTCCAGTGTATCGGTCATGCTAAGCCTCAATCAATAATATCTGCTGTGCGGCGGGCGCGGCCGACGTGCTGACTTGTAGTCATAGATTGAAAACCGTGACGACCGCTAGCTGTATAGTCTCGCAGGATCTTCGCGCCGGTCTTATCACAAGTGTCACCGATCAATAGATTGTAGGAAAACAGTTGCTTCCCGTCGGTTGTGAATGAGCCGTTGTGGTTACTAACTGACTTACCTTCTGCCCAATACGATGGAACAAGATGGTTACGAACTCGATTACTCATTTTGGTTGTCCTTTCACGAACAGTGGTGCAGTGTAGACTACTGCGATAAGTGCGGCAGCTGCCGCAATACAAACAATATCAAGAAATCTTTTTCTTATCATTCTTGATTCTCTCGATTTCTTCTAATATCTTTATTCTATCATCGCTGGGGATAGAAGTCAAGATTTTTGTTGTTTCCGGCTTGGGAAACTCCACTAGATGCCTCGCGAGGCGTCGAATGTGTGCAATTGATTTAATTTCCATTTTAACTTCCAGTTAGATATCTGTGATGTTGTGCTTCTTTATAGCGTCAATTTTCCACTCATAACCAAAATCTAGGCGCCGCATATATGCCCACGAAGCAGCTTCTGCAAAGGTGTATCGCGATACGGTTTCAGTTATAACTTTGCCTGTTGTCGCATCTAAAAATTCAACTATATATGCGTTCATCAGTGATGCCCAGGGTACATGGTGTCAATTACTGAAAAGCAATCCGTTGCGTCAACTCTTGAAGGGTGCTTCTTTGTGTTATCAATGAGGCGAAGGTTTGCATACACCTTTTTGTTTTTGAGATCTAAATCTAGTCCCACCACTCTCCCGATGTAAGAATATCCGCTCATTTTTACTCGAACTCGATCACCAGCTTTAATTTTATTAGGGTTCCATTGATCGAACAATCTTTCAATGTCTCTGTTTGATATCATCTTTTAACCTTTCGTAGTTATACTACTATTATATATCATGTTGCCAAAAAAGTCAACAAAAAAGTAGCTAGGGCGGGACTCGAACCCGCAAGGTCTAAGACCGGCAGATTTTAAGTCTGCTGTGTATACCAATTCCACCACCTAGCCAGGATGGTCGGGAAGGCAGGATTTGAACCTGCGACCCTCTGGTCCCAAACCAGATGCGCTACCAGGCTGCGCTACTCCCCGACGTACTCATTTTCGTGCTGACGACGGGAACCTTCCCTGATTTCCCATTCCATCATAGTCGATGAAATCAGCATTGGCAACCTTCTTTCTGTCAACTAGCGTTTTCCTTGGTGGGCGAATTGTATTTTGCACACTAGCTGTAGTGTTTTCGCCGGTCTCTTCATCGTGATTTAGCATAAATCTACGGAAAGCTAAGATACCGGCAGAAAAACTAAAAACAATCAGAAAAACCTTAATGAATTCTGCAAAGTTAGCACTCATAATTACTCCCTGTAATAGTTTGCCAAGCCCATAAGTGTAGGGGCCCATAGGCCAATAAAAATTCCAAACCTTTCAGCGTGTGCTGGATCAGCATCGCCGGCTGAAACCCAAGTTAAAATTGAACATGCTACCGACGCCAGTGATGCGAAGAAGCATAAGTTTGATAGATTGTTATTTGATTTCATATTTTCTCCTTTTTTTGTTCGTGTATATGATCATTCCGTGGAGCACCTGGGACTCGAACCCAGAACCAGCGGATTAAAAGTCCGATGCGCTGCCAATTGCGCCAGTGCTCCTCACGCTCTTCTCATTCTCCCAAACTTAATCTTCTGGCCATACAACTCCAAGAGTGCCTTCTTCTTTTTCTCACAAATCTTTTTCGTCGCATAAATATGCTCCTTTGGTTGCTTGCCAACTCGATACTCCAAATGATATATTGTTGCACTCATACAGGTTTCTCCACTTTTATAAGTGATGTTGGGTTGGTCCAAAATACCCCATAATCACCGGCCCATTGCACTTTGTATGTTGGTTCCGAAATAGCACCATCAGTACCCCAGCGCTCTTGTTCTTCGATAACGATTCCAACTCGAAGATAATTGGGACTACCTTTGATCAGTCCATCCCGCTTCATTACCAAATCACCGACTTTCACTGATAACCTCCACTTCGTATTTCCAAAGATGATTTACTTCTCCATCTATCATGACACGAAGAGCACCATCCAGTGAAGCCTCCACCACCACACCAATACGATGCGGGTTGGTGCCAATCCGTTTGGGAGACCAGTTCAGATTGCACATAACCAAATCACCGACTTTCACTAACTATCTCCAATTCACTAATCCAAACCCAGATCCAATTGCGAGTAGGATCATTCCACAACATTTTCGCGCGGGTCTGCTGGCAATTGTTTATATGCACAGCCGCGACGAGACCAATCAAGTGCTGGAAGTGTGAGTGGTGCGCCCTGTATTTAACTATATCGCCAACTTTCACTTAACACTTCCTATCAGGACAACAGCTCAAGTTCATTAATTTCATACCAATCTCTCTGGGAGGATAAATGGTCTATCCATCTAACTCTATATGGGCACCAATCCTTTGATTCTTGACAGACTTCTAAAACAACACCAATTAAAGTTCCGACAGCATATTTACTTTTATATTTGACTAAACTTCCAACAGTCATATCCGTAATCTTTACCTATATAATATACTATTTCGGCATAAAAGTCAAGGACTATTCATACTTTAATAGTCCATATTGAGTCGGTCGGATATCGGACGGGGAAAAATAAACAAGGCTTTGCTCTTCATGTAAACTAAGAAGTGACTTTTCAAGTATATCTCGATCAACTAAAGTCCCAAGTTCGTTACAATACATGCCCACACCAGCAAACACAGTATCAAAATCTGTTTTTCTGCCTGGTTCACTTGGCACAACCTCCATCACTAGCCTCTTATACCTGCCAATCACATTCTATTCTTTCTGTACCAATCGACCGCCATTGTACCGACAAAGATTGCAGCTCCCAATGTTACCACATCAACAATAAAATCAATCATTATTTAGTCATGCTCCCTTTGACATACTTGAGATCTCGACGGTCGAAGTTAATCGACCAGTCCCACGATTGACCCCTTGTGGCATAGTCTCTCTTTGCTCCATGTTTCATGGTTGAATTACACCAAAGGACCCTGAGGGAACCCCATGGGGCCACGCCGCGGGTTGCCTTAACAATTCCGACGTCACCCTCTTTAATCCAGCCTGTTCTTTTCACTTTATTACCATACGAAGATAGTGTCACTAAATCACCGGGTTTCATCTCGACTCCTTCCGTACAAAGCATCAATCTCTTTCTTCTGTTCTACTCGGCGATAAACTTCACGCCATAACTCTTCTCTTTGCTTTTGATATAATGCGTGCCGGATGCGGTTTCTTACGAAAATATAGACCGTTACACAAAAAGCAGCCCACAGTATTACCTC
>VMHT01116945.1_pt1 | contig 29688 bp, 44 predicted proteins | sample 4693611 | NCBI WGS metagenome assembly VMHT01 (sample SAMN12280063, study PRJNA550983) | marine metagenome | isolation source: seawater sampled from same location over 5 years 0.02-0.2 micron viral filtrate | place: USA: collected off the coast of southern California halfway between the port... ... | reverse complement strand
TTTCTCATTTGGAACATCACCCGAAAGGAGTTCAACTGCGCGCTCCTTCGCAAGCTCTTTTGGTGGTCCGGTGTCACTTGAGGTCAGTACAACATCTAGGAGTTCCTTACACACTTCCCTAACGTGGGGTGTATTATCTCTACGAACAACTTGGAGTCCCTTGATATCAATGTAATCCATGTTCATATTACCATCCCTACCCTTCGTCCACAATTTAGCAGCGTAACGTTTCTTAGAGTACAGGAAATAAGGCCAGTATACCTTCTCAAGCTCTAGATTGTTAGGCTTTTTGAAAAGAGCTGAACACTCTTCAGCAGCTCTCTCACCAATCTCCCAACTGTATTTGACGGCTTCTTCACCTTTGCGATCACCCACATCAAATTCAACCATGACTGAATCCGTGTCACCATATCTCACCTTTGAACCCGGGAAGTTTTTCTCAACGTAATTCTTAGTCTCTTCAATCATTGCGCGACCTCTAAAGGTTGTAGTAGACGCAATAGGTACACATGGAAGAATACCCTTACCAGCGCCAGTAAATCCATAGACTGAGTTCATACTGATTTTATAGGCCAACTGTTTACCATTGTAGACCTCCTTCATATAACCCGTCGCAGCTGCCATATCCTTCTTAGCCTTTTTACGGAACTGCTTAAGCTCTAGAAGGATAGCCGGTAGGAGGCTAGGAACATCTTGTGCAAACTTGTAAGTCTTTGCACCAATCTTGAACGTTTCATATTCAATACCAGGTATGTTGCCATAGTCCTTCTCATTCATGACATACGAGGAGTAACAGAGGTTGTGAGCCATCATGATACTCGGGTACAGAGCCTCAAAATCTAGGGCAGTAATCGGAGTGTAATACGCACCCTTTTGGGCTTCCAGAACCGTTGCTCCCTCATATTGTTCCTCGGGTAACTGTCCCCAGCGAATTGTCGGTACCATAAATCCCATTTCACGAGCTTTTTTTGTAAGTTGGGAGAAGACCTTAATCTGCTGCCCCCGTTCTACTAGAAAGCAAAGTGGTACCCAAGTAGCTTTAGCCATCTCAAGGAGATTGAGTAGGATACACATCTTCTTCATGAGTTTGTGTGGTAACAATGTATCCTTGATACAGTACTCTGCAACTTCTCGTAGCTTCACGGGGTCACCTTCTAGATACCGAGCAAACATTTCCTTTGGAGCCATGTCAATCTTTTGATCTCCAAGGTAGAGCTTGGAAACTTCATTGAGTTTGTAACTGTCAAGTTTGTACCCCTTCTTCACCTCATGGAAGAGATCGAAAATGAAGCGACCACTCATTGGGAGCAGTTTCAGTACATTATCACCCAAAGCACTTGAACTCAACTTCTTGATGGAAATCTCACATGTCTGTGATTTCAATTTACCCATCTTGAAAAATTCAGGGTTACAACCAGTCATAAACGCCCTCGTGTAAATGTAGTTAAGATCAAACCCAAAAATATTCCAGCCAGTAATGATGTCTACATCTTTCTCATGTATATACTTCTGAAATGCTTCGAGCATCTCCCTTTCTGTATCAAAACTAATAATAGTAGAACCTTCTAGGTTTGTATCAGTTTTCTTATAGCAAAGGCACGTTTTATCGTAGGGTTCATCGTTACCAAACGTACACAAAGAAATAGCAATTTGGAAACACGCGTCACCTCTTACGTCTGGATCTGGGAATTTACCAGTAGAACTGTTACACTCAATGTCAACTGATGCCACAACAAATGGAGCAATATCATCACGTGCGACGGGCTTTAGGGTTTTCCAGTCATTGCAGAAAAGATCAATATCCACCTTGGCCAAGTGTGTACGAACACAACTATCACCAGAGTTTAGCCACCCAGTTGATTGAATACCTGTTCTATGCATCAAACGAAGTACAGGGTCAATATTAGACTCAAAAACTTTGAATCTTTCAGTACCATAGGAGAATTGAATAGGATTCTTCAACATATAATCAACACGACGCCGGCTCGCTAAATTTTTGAAATCCAATTTCATATAGGAAAATTCCTTATTATTTTGAAAACCCCAAACATCCTTAGACCTCATGATGGAATATGAAACCAGACAGTTGGGACTCTTTTTGTCCAGAACTCGGTAGATTTCTTGGACTTTTTGTTGCGTGACATGTTCAGGAAGCTTGACGAAGAAGTATGGTGTAAACGCAGTTGTTACACAAATGGATTTACCATTCTCAGTCTTACCAAAAATACTCACTAAATGCTCCTCATCCGTGTCGACTGTTTCCCATGTGAGTGCTTGAAATTCAACACCCATCCCGATATGTATACATTGAGCTAAAATTTTAATATCGTTTACTAATAAATGTCAGCTGCTTTAATTGACCTCGTGTCGGTGGGTGCCCAGGACGTCTACATCACTGGTCAGCCCGAGGTGTCGTTTTTTAGACAAAATTACAAGAGGTATACCAACTTCGCAATCAAGCCAGAGAGGCTCGACTATATCGGTACCTTCGGTAGCGGTAATGAGGTTACCATTCCCATCAAGACCAAGGGTGATCTCTTGAGTTATGTGTGGATTGAGGCTGAGAACATCGGTGGCGTTGGAAACGCCGATACCGGTTTCTTCGACAAGGATGATTCCACCACCACTGAGTTCCAGCTTTGGATTGGTGGCCAAAAGGTTTCCCAGATTGATTCCCTCTACATCCAGGGTGTTCATAACCTTCTGTACAAGGATACTCAAGCCAAGGCTTCTTGTGCTTTGACCCTTGATGAGTGTCCCCAAAATGCGTTAGGTTCGTCTACTTCAGCGAACCATTACGTTCTCCCATTCTTCTTCTCGGACGACTGGACTAAGTCTCTCCCATTAGTCGGATTACAATATCACGATGTGGAGATCAGGGTGAAGTGCAGGAATGGTACGTTTGCTCCCAGCAACGTCAAGGTATTTGGTACGTATGTGTACCTTGATACCCCCGAACGTGATTTCTTCGCCAACAATGAGCACGAGATTCTCTTCACCCAAACTCAACACCAACTCATGAGTGCCGCGGATACCGAGGTTGATCTTACCTACTTCAACCACCCAGTCAAGGCTGTCCACGTTGTTTCTTCGGAGGCTGACACCAACAAGTGGTCTACTAACTGGACTTTCGATACCGCCACTCTCTACATTAACGGTACACCTCTCTTTGAGAATATGTCCGCCGCCTTCCACCACAACGTTGTCCCAGAGATGCACTGCTCCGTCCTCCCCCAAGATGCTCTCAGCACTGTATCCACCTTCACTTGGCCTTTCTGCATCACTATGAACAAGTCCCAGCCAACTGGAACCCTAAATTTCAGCCGAATTGATACTGCCAAGTTATCCCTCGCGGGTACTGGCACCAGGAACGGTAACATGGTTCGCGCGTACGCCGTAAATTACAATATTTTACGTGTGAAGCAGGGTATGGGCGGTGTCGCTTTCGGAAACTAAAGTGCCTAAGTTAAAGTTTCAATAGTAAAATTTAAGTAAAATGGTAAAATCTTCCTCACGACCCCGTAAGGCTTCCAAGTTCACGATAGATCTTGGACCTGAAATTGATAAGGTTGTCAAGAAGAAACTCCAGACACGTGATGTAAAAATTAAAAAACAGAAAGTCATCATTTTGGGTCTCAAAAAGGAACGTGATGAACTCAGGACTCGTAACAGTGAGGTAAATGATTTGAAAATGAAGAAACAAAAAATGTACGTCTCCAATCTTCAAGTCATGGTAACTGACCTCACGAACAAGTTGAAAGAGGCGGAAAAGAAGTTGACAACCGTTACAAAATCCCAAACTCTGACAGATGACCAAAAAACAGCTCTGGAATTAGGTTCTAAGAAGATCAGTATCAATAACACTACCGTAGAAACAGCCCGAAAAAGTATACTGAAAGGTAAATCTATGTACAATATGAAAACTAGAACTCGACAATTCATCAAACAAGCCGGACTCTGGGAAGAGTTTCAGGAGTTGGAGAGGACGATCAAGAACGTACCCAGAGTTGCGAGAGTAAAAAGAATGTTCGGTGTTTGATACCTAGACCCAAGGAGCGAAATGTTTTTTCCGTGGTGGCTTCTTCTTACCCAAATTATAGAGTTTACGAAGTACGTATATATAGAAAACGCCTAGAGGAGCTAGTTTCATTTAATATAACGACGATTTTTTAATAATCTTTCTAAGCGTTCCTTCTCTCTTCTCATAAAAATTGAAAGTTCCACTAGATCTCCTTCTAATTTAACTTTACCCGCCTGTCTCACCCAAACGGTCTGTTCCACACGAACCATATCAACGCAAGACATCTTAGTATCTGGTGCATTACTATGATGTATGGCAAGTACAGTAGCATCTTTACGAGTCTCTTTTGGTAACGGATTACTTTCATTACATATGACTACATGAGCACCAGAGTATCCAGCTACATGCATCCACCAGTATTTCGGCGCACTTGTTATTGTGAGTCTATCATTTTCTCTCGCATTTTCACCCACCCGTATGATGGTGCCATCGAGTGATGTATATTCAAGCATAACTATTCTTATATTTTTTTCCTTATATTCTATTAATGCACGTCGTATTACAACCAAGTCCTACCATCACACATAAATATAGAGTAACGTTACCAAATAAACGCAGTATCGATTTTGGTGAGAAGGGTTTTCAGCATTATCCAGATCATGGTAATCCAAGACTTATGCGTGCACAACTTCTTAGGAAAGGTGCTATCGTTCCTAAGGAGCTGCGAATAGAGACGAATCCGTATGAGATACAGAAAGAAATGTTGAAAATCAGGGAAAGTTCTAAAGAGGATTGGGAAGATTTCTTCCGGGCCGAATATTGGGAGAGGTGGATATTATGGTCTTACCCGAATGTCAATAAAGCCAAATTATCTATGACTATGAGTCATGGTATACTTTTTATGCCTAGAGCTGAAGATTTATGGTTCTGTAAAGATGATCTTACTGACCCGTAGATCCAAAACCATCGTCACCCCTGAGTGTCTCTTCAAGTAGACCAATTTCCTTAATCATTGGTGTATCACACCTTTCCAAAATAAGTTGAGCGATACGATCACCCTTCTTGATTTCAAAGTCTTCCGTACCATGATTGAATAGGACGACCTTGACTTCACCGGTATAATCAGGATCAATAACACCGGCACCGACGTTGATACAGTGCTTCACAGCTAGACCAGAACGAGGAGCTACACGTCCATACAGACCATCTGGTATAGACAAAGCAATACCAGTCCCAACTAAAGCTCTCCCCGCCTGACACGGTACAGTCGCAGCTTCGGAGCTATATAAATCATATCCCACAGCACCATCAGAACCACGAGTAGGCAAATGAGCATCGTAACAGAGCTTCTTGACCCCGAGAGGCATCTATTCACTTATAAACTCAAATCCTTAAGCTTTCACATACTTCTTCTTTTCGTCGTCCGTGAGAGCCCTCCACAACTCACCCAACTTCGCACCAATCTCAGTGAAAGTTAGATCTGGGTAATCCTTTACCACAGTGGGTCGCATTTTCTTAACAAAATTCATGTAGGCATTAGGCTTACGTTTAGGCTTTTCTTTCTCCTTAGCACCACCACGGAGACGGAGAACAAGGTGAAGCGTAGACTCCTTTTGAATGTTATAATCGGCTAGGGTGCGTCCATCTTCCAACTGCTTACCTGCGAAGATAAGTCGCTGCTGATCGGGTGGAATTCCCTCCTTATCTTGAATCTTAGCCTTGATGTTATCAATTGTATCGGAAGACTCAACCTCTAAAGTGATTGTCTTTCCAGTGAGTGTTTTCACAAATATCTGCATACTACTTGTATATTAGATTTAAATCTTTAATCAATCTTCATGATTTTCTTGATCCAATGAAATATCCGTAAAGTCCTACATGTAACACACTTAGATATTTGATTTTCAAATTTATGAAATTCGTTCATCTTATCTTAAACGTGTCAATTACTTTTAATCCTTTTACGAGGTTCTCTTGAAAATGTCATGGCACATATACCGTAACTAAATACAGTTATAAACATCTGTGAACCCACCATATGAATTCTAACGAATAGACTTTCTTCACGAAAGAATTGAACGACAAACAATAAAACTAGAGTTTCGTAAAATACCCGTATAACCAAATTGGAGATACGATAGAGAAGATCAAAAAATACAGAATTTTTAAATAGACGGCGTAGAATCAAAATAGACGTGTCAATTTCAATAAGTCCACCTAGGGCTGTTAATTGAGTAGCTTCAGGGTTATAAAGTGGATACAATAACATAGACGCAGCAATCACGTGATGTAACATCACCAAACCAGATAGATGAGTTGCTTGCGGTAAACAGTATAACCAAACCGTGTCATAAAATAGATGGTAAAAAAGAGCAGTCGTCAGAAACATAGGATCAATGACATACCCAAAAAATACTTCAGCTATACACAAAATAGAAAATGGTATTAAAAAAAGAGCAGAAGCCACATCATGAATAAAAACTATAGATTTGTCGTTATTCATGCTATGAGATATACATGTATTCTTTTTAATATAGATGCACTCAAGGGGTTTCGAACCCCTGACCTCAAGCTTACTAAGCTTGCGCTCTACCCCTGAGCTATGAGTGCTGGCAGACTTGCCGGGAATCGAACCCGGAATACCAGATTAGAAGTCTGGAGTGATATCCGTTTCACTACAAGCCCATATTGCTGAGAGCGGGGTTCGAACCCGCGCGTGCATAGCACAGACGATCTTAAGTCGTCCTCCTTAGACCACTCGGACATCTCAGCAACTTACCTTTTCCCCAACCCCATTCTATTAACCCATCAAATCTTTAAGCATTTAGGTGGGGGTTCAAATGCTATATTTTTCTCAAGTTCTTTACGTTGTTTCATCTTCTTGATATCTGCACCTTGACAATCATGCTTTGTCAAATTGAGACAACTCGGACAAAAGCTACCACTACAATATTTACAGTCGATAGGTACACCACATTTCTTTTTACAGAGTTGACAAGGCATATCTTATTTATAATATAGATAAAGATTATAAGATATTTTCAATAAATGTCCCTCACTTACGCGATCAATAAACCAACCCCTACCAGTTATGGACGTCTTAAGAAAACCCTAAAAAATTCTACAGCTGGTTATGGTTCTGCTTTGAGTGCGTCGTACTTCATTACACATGGAGCTGAACAAGGTGTATCTGCGATGCTTGGGGCTGTAGCATCATATACATATGTTACTCTTCTATCTGATCGCGTAGATAAATTTGAAACGTCAACAATTCAGAAGGAGTTCATTGCACCATTGGGTGCGGCTGCTTTTGAAGTGTCGTGGAATAATGCTCCATTCGCGTTTGACTTTGATTATGGTGCTACATTTGTAGGGTTCCTAGCGTATAAGTTTGCGCTCACTTCAGTTCTGTACGAGACTATACGGGGTATGCTCATTGAAGATAGTGTCTCTACATACGATACAACTGAAAAACAGTACAACGATCTATCCGATTGGAACGATCAGTATGGGGAGGTGGATATCGTAGAAGATGTTGATATGAATATCAGCGAGGCATTCAACCAAAGTGAAATTGATGAAGATGGTGAGAATTATCCATTATGACTAACTAATTGGGAAGAATTTACCGAAGACGAGCCATTTCACGAGCCATACGAACAACACGACGGGGAGATTGTTGATTGAGATTGAGTTTGTTCACAAATAGAAACTTGTTATTAGCACTGAGACCCTTCATAGCCTTAATTCTTTTTCGCGCCTCGTCCTTTGTGAGAGACTTAGCCTTCTTGGAGGGCTTGGGCTTTTCATTAAGTTCCCGAAGTTTTTTGATGTTAGCATTCGTGGTTACCATACCCTTCATGAAATTGGTCACCGCCTTCTTTTTAAGAGCAGCCTTCATAGAGGGTGTAAGTACCTTTTTCTTGGCGGCAGCGCGCTTCTTGGCAGCCTCTGGATACAGTTTGGCGAGGGGAACATTATTCTGATTGGCGAGAATTTTCTTCACCTCCTCTCGCGAAACTCGTTCACCTTCCTTAATTTTCTTCTTTAAACGTCCACATAAATCGCTGACAGTCTTCTTATTAGGGGTGGGTATACCATAGTCCTTGGCAACCTGTACCACTTCACTCTTCTTATGAAGACGGCACTTCTTACGACCAAACTTAAGATCACCCACCTTGTCCACATTTAATACATACGAAACCATTATTTATTGTATACTGAGATTTTTTACCGAATATTTAATATAGTGCTCAATCATGAAATACATAATATTTGCTCTAGTGTTAATACTTGTTGTATGGTATTTCTTTTTTAGAAAAAAACACAAATTTTGGGATCATCAACCCGTATCACGTGGTGTAATGAAGTATGAGGGTATCATATCAGAAACAATACCATCACCACTCACTGTAAAATCTCCAAATGAAATTGTTACGGTTGATCCAATGGATGCATCGTTACAAAAAATGTTACCCGGATTTCTTAATAAACATTTTGTAAACGAGTATACATACGATAACAAATACGTTTCATGGATTTTAGATTTCCCAGGTTTAAACACTGATAATATGACCACCATTCAACAACACAATAATGTAATAGGAACTATTCTATCCAAACCACATACTATTAATCTCAATGGTAATTTAATTCATAGCCACTACGTTGATAAGTTGTCTGTTCATGAAAAGCATAGAAATAAAAACTACGCACCAGTCCTTATTTCCAACATGTTAAAAAACTCATGTGACGATAAGTACAAGACGTGTATTTTCAAAAAAGAAGATAATCCTTTACCATTTAACAATATATGTAAGACGAGTTATTGTGTATACGATATAACTAAACCTCTAAAGACTAATGAATCTTATTCGTTAATTCCCTCTACCGATAAAGACTTTGATTATATGAAACAACTGTACCAGAATGAATCTGTGAAGTATAAATGTTACCCAGTTTTTGACACCGAACAAATGAAATATGTCTTTACACCGAGACCAGGTGTATATGAATCACTGTTAATTAAAGTTGATGATGTCCCAAAAGGTGTTTTAACGTATTCAATTAATTCTATTCGGGGTACAAAAACGAAAAGGGCTGAAATAACATTACTCATAAGTGAAGATATTAACCTCACTGAAGTTGTCAAATTAATGGTAAATAGGTGTCATTCACGAGGTATAACAGAAGTGATGTGTGTAAATATTGCGAAAAATGATGGATTTATTCGTGATATGAAATTCAATAGTGAAATGCCAGTATACTTTCAAATGTATAATTATAACTTGTTAAATTCATTACAACCTAGTGATATTCTATATAATTTTATTTAGATGAGTTCTTGAGGTAGTCGTCAATCTTCTTAGCGATGGACTTTCCAACACCTGGGAGATTCATAGCATCTTTACCATTTGTAATCCTATAAGAAAGATTGTAGATGGTATCAGCAGCCTTGGTGTATGCGTTGCGCTTGAAGTTGTCTTCAGCCTTGTCAGCACACTCGTAGATCATTTCAGATAGTCCGGCGTTGTGGGAAACAAAGTAATCCTCGTCGTCAGTCTCGGAGACGAAAGACTCGTCATCATCCGAGTCAGAATCATACTTAGCGAGGTCGAGGGGGTCATTGGATGCAACGGATTCCTCATCAGAAACGTCGGACTCCGTGTAATCAGAATCTTGTTCATCGATGTAGATATCAATCTTGCCAGCGATACCCTTACCAATACCCTTGAGGTTGAGTAGGCTCTCACCACTCTCAACCTCGTAAGGGAGGTTTCCAATGATCTCAGCAGCTCTCTCGTAGGCGGCAGTCTTGTAGAAATCAGAGGTCATGTTTCCGAGTTCAATAAGATACTCAACAAGTCCTTGATTGTAGTTGTATGTCCTTGAAGTTGTGTCGTAAAGAGACGACTTTTCTTTCTTGCGGTAGCTGAGAAGCTCCTGAAGGGCTTGGACGCGCTCTTTCTCAGATTGCTGATAGAGCTTCTTGAGCTCCTCAATCTTGAAGCGAGATACCTCGTGAGAGTCAATGTCACCCAAGACGGCGCGGATCTTCTTGAAGTCTCGGATTTGCTTCTTGAGATCAATCTCGTTGAAGGTGAGGGTGCGAATGGTTTCGCCTTGTTCGTCACAGAGACTCTGGAGTTCGCGGTTCTCCTTCTCGAGCTTGAGGATGTAATCGGTAATGGAACGGGAGTTCATGGTAGTAGACATTGTAAGTTTTATAAAAACAATGTATTCTTGCTTCACTTAGGTGTTTAAAGGATAAATTCCAACAAAATGTATGTTGAGTTTATTACGACCAACATTTGTCGCCAAACCATGTGTAGTAAAAATACGCGCATCAAAACACAAGAAAAGTAAACCCGTGGTTAAAATTAAGAGACATCCACCCGGTCTCATTTTAATAAATCTTCTACTCGCCTTCTCAGTAATGATAATCTACAGTTTTCAAAAAGATGACGAAGATTAAAGATAACATCTTCTATTTAAAAAAATGGCAGCTCTCGCTAGACCTATTTACATCCAAAAAACACCTACAAAATTCCTCCAAACCAGAGTGAGGGCTAACAGACGCCTCGTCAAACCTGTACGCGTCCAAGCCGCTTTACCTTCTCCAGATCTCGTAAATTATGCACAACTCCAACTCGTCACATGGATTTTACCAATGACAATCGCGGGTCGTTTACTCAAGGTAAAGTGGCCAGAACTCGCAGTCGGTCTCACTGCTATGACTGTAGCCAAGCTGACTCTCGCAGCAAATGGTATCATCCACTATTAATGCCCTTCCATGAAAAATACTGGATCATCTAACGATGAATACGAATGACATGGTGTAGGTTCGGGTGTCTTATATCCCTTTTCTTCAATTATATTCGACCTGGTTTCTATATCAATTTGTCTCTTGATTGCACTCCTTTCTTCACCAAGTTCATGAACTCTTTTCGCATAGTTCATGAATGTGTTGTTTAAAGTGTTTTTACGTAATAGCATTCTAATCATATCTTGATATCCCCAGATGGCATAATTTATATCCTTCAACTTGTCCTTATGTGGACAAATAAACTCGTGTTCAACCAAAATATTATACTCTTTGATAATATTTTTTCGCTTTTCTTCGTCAGAAACTTCTTGTATTTTAATTTCAAGAATCGTAATCTTATCGATTAGATCTCCGTTTGAGATCTCAATCTTCATATGAATGCCACGTGTTAAAACTTTATATCCATTATAGATATATCAAATGTTTGCCTTAAAACCCATAATCATACGACCCAATGTCCGCACTCAAGCTAAGAAGAATGATTCTGTAGAACCAGCCGAAGCCCCGGCTCGAGTACACCCCCTAAAGAAGTTCATCATGGAAAAATTTAAGATTGAAGAGATTGACTACGAAAAGTTTAAGAAGGAAAATAAATGGGCCATTCGTCCAGGCAAAAAGAAGGGGGATAAAGAATAGAAGCGTCAAATAGAAAACATGTCTTTTGCACTCACCTTCGTTATCCCACCCACACGAAATGTTAAAACTCGTGTATTTACGGATCCTGCCCAATACGACACAGAAGTTAACGCAGCCCGTGGGTTTAATAAACCATTAACTACCCGTGCGCGTACACCGATGACACAGGTTATGGAAGATTTTTCTGATCTTAATGAAGCCTCTCAACTTATCAACCACGTGACCGAACGTGAAGTCATCGAGGCACAGAACTTCTGGGCGCAATCCATCGTAGATATTTCTAACTCTTTCCTCACTGGTGGTGATTACGTGAGTCTAGCAGGTGCGCGTGCGCGTGAGTTGTATGGATATGACCATTCTAATGTACTCTTCAAACCCACGAAAGCTACGGAGCAACAGTTTCGCCCAACTGCTAACGATGCTATGTCTTACTTTGTAGGCCACGATGCTGTGATCGGTGGTTTCAAAGAAGATCAGGGGTTCGCCATCAATGCCAAAAAGGGTTTCAGTAGGGTGATCTTCAACAATCACCAGATTGACTGTCACGGTGAAGTGGCACATGCCATGGGTACATACGAGTTCACATGTGCCACAACGGGTGAAATTTCAGAGGTTGAATATACATTTGGCTACAAGCGCAACGATGATGGCAATGTGCGCATCTGTCTACACCATTCATCCATCCCGTATGCATCGGGTAATAAGACGTCTCACGCGAAACCCATGGAATCACGCGTGAAGCGCAAGATTGTAGTTGATCCCGCACAATTTGATGTGAGTGAGAATCAACTTCGTCATGTCTCTACTGCGAGTTGGTAATTATGTTTAGTTTAAAGTCCTTGTCTAACCCATTGATACTTATCTTTCCCTCGTCCACAAGACGCTTAATCGTATTACCAACCTCTAGGTTGTCGTTATACGCCTGTGTGTGTTTTGGATCAGCTGGTAGATTGGGCATGAGCATATTGAAAGCCATCATTTTCTTGGCCATTGGAAGCTCGGGACTTTGAAGCACACGTAAAATATCGTTGGGAATCTGCGAGGGATCCATTACTCTTTATGGGTATTTATTCTTTAATAGTACCACCGCAGGTGCTGAACCCTTTGGTGGTTTTTTACAAAAAATCTTACAATCACAGCAATCTTTTACCGATACACGCTGCTTTTTAGTGGCATAACATCGTGTGGGTAGCATGATATCTTTGGATATGTAACGTGCTATTTGGTCAAGAAGTATCATCCTATTTACTTTTAGGTTTAGGTTTTTTCCGAGTCTTTTTTACTTGTTTCGCGGCAGTTAAGACAGCGGCGGTACTCGCCGCTGCTTTTGATATCAAAGCTCCTGTGCAAATAGGACAAGGCATCCTATATTTTTAGTCAAGATAAAGAATAAGTATGATTAACATATAGATGTACGGTCGACGAAAAGCAAAACCAATTGGATTTTCTAGTCGTGATGATCCTAGGAGGTTAGTTATTCGATCTGAAGAGTCGAATCCACTACCACCCCCACTTTATGTCGCTCCACCCGAACTCATAACAGTTGGTGTACATTATATCGTTGACCTAGATAATGTAGAAAAGGATTTAGTTACGGATAATGATAAACTAACTAGGATTTGTGATCAGTCATTAGAGAGGGGTGAAGCGACTATATTGGATAAGATGATACATCACTTTGAACCACATGGATTAACCTTATTGTACTTACTCTCAGAGAGTCATTTTTCAATGCATACCTGGCCTGAACACCAAAAAATTCGTATAGACTTTTTCACATGTGAACAAAATGAAAGTAAGTGTATTTCTGTGATAGATCATTTAAAAAGTGAATTTGAATCCACATCTATGAAAATCAATATACTAAGGCGTTAATTTTCGTGTTATAAATTGTCATAACATATAAGATGAAGACTGTAATACTTCTTTTACTCATAATCTCAGTGGGTCTATATATCTACATGAATAAAACTAAGTCAAGTATTTGTACACGAGGATTAGAAATATTACACCACCTTGAAAGTCCATATCAAACTATTGACTTGGCAAAAGATAAAAAGACAAGTCACATTGCTATGTTTTTAAATGGTACAATACAAAATCACACTAAAGAGTTCAATAAATCACATTACGCAATGGTTGATATACCAATTAAACTGTTAAACACTCCCTTGAAAAATATCCTTATTTTGGGAGGAGGTGATGGATACCCAGCTATGCGAGCTCTAAAACAAAAAGATGTGTACATCAAGAATGTTGAAATTGATCACGTATTAATTGACTTTGTAAAAACGAATCCAATTATGAGAAAATATACACAAGATTCGTTCAATGACCCAAGACTTGATTTATCAGCTATGGATGCCTATAAGTATATCTATACAGAAAAACGGAAGTTTGACATAATTGTGTATGATATAGCTAGAACCACGACAAATAATACAGTTACAGACTTTGCGCCATGTGATGATTATGTAGTAGAAAATTTACTTAGCGATGGAGGTGTATTAAATTACACTATGGATCTATATGGTAATATCCCCGAATTTTCGGATCTATTTAAAAACTATTGTAAATTGAAGAAGAAAAGTAAGAAGGAACACTTGGTACTTCTTCTTCAAAGTAAGGAAGATTTTGAACGTTTCAGTCCCTCATGTCCGGTGGGTATAAAAAAACTAAAGGAAAAATATCCGATGAGTGAAATTGGTATCATGATGTACAATTTAAAAACTTCTTGTGGAATCTATCATTATAATGAAGAATTATACTTTTACATTTCTAAACAACCATTCAATAAAACAAATGAAGATATAGAATTTTATCCGTTTCACAACCTTACCAGTGGTATTCCGTAATCCAATTCTTCAAGGATTGGATCGTTTTTGTAATCAACTTGGTAATATATCTTTTTGACCCCACTACTCGCAAGAGCCTTAAAACAGTTAATACATGGATAGTGTGTGATATAGGCCACTGCATCATCGATGGAGACACCTCTCTTCGCTGCATCGGTGATGGCATTAATCTCCGCATGAATCGTGGCTTGCTCATGTCCCCAACGTATAATAGACCTATGATCAGTACCAGCGAGAAATCCATTGTACCCCATACTTATGAGTCTATTATTCTTCACTAGAACACACCCCACTTTAAGCCTCTCACATGGAGACCTGATTGAGGCCAGAGTCGCAGCTTTCATGAAATAGTCGTCCCAAGAGATTCGTTCCTCGGGTGGAGGGGAGCGCTGACGCCTCGCATCTTTGGTCATGGACATAAAACGAGGTGATGAACGTTGGGCACGGGGGCTGTCCATTTATTTCATAATAGTTTTTATTCTCTAAGATAGCTTAAAAACGAACTTTCATACTTAGATATGAGCGCACTTTCCCTCTTTTCAGGATGTGGGGGTGATACCCTAGGAATGAAGAACGCTGGACTAGATGTCAAGTGGTACTCGGAACTCCAAAAGCCGTTTTGTAAAACGCATGAATCTAACTTCCCCAATTCGGAGTGTATAGGTACTGATATTACAAAGATCCCGGATGAAAAGTTTAAGGAGTTGAAGGGAAAAGTCAAAGTAATATTTGCTGGATTCCCATGTCAAAGCTTTTCACACGCGGGTAAGAAGCGAGCAGATGACACTAGAGGCCAATTGTACCTGGAATTTGTTCGCGCAGCTAAGAATATTGAACCAGATTTCATCATCGGTGAAAATGTAAAGGGTCTAACTTCACGGACGACAACTACGGGTGAAAAATTCATAGATGTCATCGAACAGGCTTTCAAGGATATTGGGTATACCTGTGAACATAAAATGTTTCCGGTTGTGAAGTATGGAGTACCCCAACTACGTGAACGACTTATCATCGTGGGTTGGAAGGATCCCAACTACGTGCATAAATGGCCGGAAGAACTAGACGCGGACGTCTCCCTCAAGAACATTCTCGAATTTAACATGGAAGGTACTATAAAGGTACCAAAAGAACTCATAACAAAAGCCGGTGTAAAAGAAGAGAGTATTTTGGAGGGTGATGGAACATATGAACAATCAGGTGCCAAATCACGTAAACTTGCTACAGATGCGATTAATTCGCCCGATTTTGCTACTTACACAACTTTACTGAAACAAGCTGTTAACGCCTTGGATGATTCTGTTCATCCATATCTAAAGGATAGGGTTAAACAACGAAATCTAGAATATAATGGAAAAAAAGTGGGAAAATATGGATTCTCATTTGGTAAACGGGTTTCCCCAATTCATTGTGAAATAGTTGACATTACAAAACCGAGTAAAACTATAATCTCTACATACGATCATCAACCACGCCTTTTTGTCGCACAAAAGGTGAAGGAAGAATATTATTTACGTCCATACACAGTTGATGAACTCAAACAAATTCAGGGATTCCCGAAAGACTACGTGATGGAAGGGTCTTTGAAAGATCAAGTAGTCCAGTTGGGAAATGCGGTTCCACCACCACTCATTCAGAGGATTGTCGAGTCAATGATTCAAGAAAAATAGTCAATTGACTGATAGAATCATTCTTACCACAAAAATGTTCGTATTTTTTAGCCTCATCAGAATTCTTATGAGGCCATTTTCCAAGAAAGAATTCGCCAATTTCTTTCACAATTTCTCCTTTTTTTTTCTTGGGTATAATTCCAAACCATTCTTGGGGAAGTTTCACACCCCATGATGGTCTCTTGTAAGAGTCGATGTAAATCTTGGAACTGCCAATCTTGAAATTTTTATTAGTGTTGATGTCCCTTGAACGCTCATCCAGATCATTGATTACTTCCTCGCAAGTCATCTCATTCTCATCCGCGAGACACTGGATAATATCGAGACCACTCTTTATGATTACTGATTTATGTTCCACCTGAATGAATATGTAGTACCCGTCAACTTTGGGAACACTATCGTTAAACATAAATTTGAATCCCTTATTGGTGCTTTTTGCATCAGAGTCAAACGTAGAATCCAACCCAGGTAGTGTAACGTCTCTAAAGTCCATCGCTTCTTGACTTGCCGCCTCGTGACCGATAGAACCCCCAAAATCATGAATCGCTTCCTTGATGACTGGTATGTAAATACGCTCTTTTTTTTGTGTATTTCCGTCTTTACATACAAGTAAATTCCACGTCAGTTTATCTTCTATCCTCTTACGTAAGTTGTTGAGTACAATCTCACTTGATTGATTGGCGGAAACCACAGTGGGTCCGCGGAAGTTGGGCATTGTTGTAAAATGGATAGGTTCCATCTTGTTGAGTTTTTTGAATAACTTATTGGTATATTCACTACGACTTAGGTATCTGAGCATTACTATCACATGGAAAATAACTAATTTTTTATTAAAATGCTATATCTCTAAGGAAGGGTGGGGTGGGTTAACTCAAGCCACTCAGAGAAAATCCCGGCTCGTTTGTTACAGTTGGAGGTGCTGGAAGGGTTTTGTACTCCTTGGATATTGGGATCTTCCGGCTTCCTCTTCAGAGATTGCCACTTGGGGTTGAGTTGATGGTCGGACTTCTCAATCTCAAATAAGAATTTCGCCAAAATATCGGCAAAGAGTGAAATCCGATCCTCGCCGTCAGCATTTGGACTCATCCCAACGTTGTGCCTCATCATTATAGCCTGGATGGTGGGCAAAATCATGAGGAGATAGGGGTGGTCAATCTGTTTGGCTTCGAGAAGGTCAAACATACACCTGGTGTTGTAGACAAGGTTCTCGGCGTCAATATCCATGCCCCGGAACTCTTCACAAATCTTCTTCAACTCTTCGTTCTTGGTCATCTTTTCACCCTTCACGATCTTCCTTTGGTTAAAGTTCCTCAAAATCATAAGCATGAGGTTAGAACTGTCCGCCCGAAGGTTTTGACCCTCAATCCCGCGAACGAACAACTCCTTAAGTTTGAGTGCGTAATCATCACCAAGCTGCCTGGCCAGTGCACAAATTGGAATAGTATTGTAGCCGTTCACAATCTCACCGGGGGTGAATGGGAGCGAGTTGTTGATCTTGAAATAGAGGAACTCTTCCTCAAGAGGGGTGAGATCCTTATAAATAAGAAAGTGTAGGTCCATGTCCATGAAGTCGGCTTTGACGTCATCGCAGAGTTCGCTGTACTTACGATCCTCGCCCGTCACTGGGCAAGTGATTGGGAACCTATCATCGAGAAACCTCAAAATGGCTTCGGTGCGATGTCCACCATCAAGGAGCTTCACATCACGAGCCGCGTGCTTCGAGCCAATGAACGGGCTTGTTACGATATTGTTGAAAATACTTTCAATAAGCTCACGGTAATGATCGTCCGGCCAGGTGTCTTTGTTACGCTGGATGAAGGGAAGCTTCCAGTAACCGTTGGAATATTTTTCAATATACTGAGAAACCGTGAAATCTTTCGATTCGGGTGCAGAAAACCGGTGAGAACGTCTAAGACGGACGATCGCGGTGCGAGTGCCAGTGTTAGGAGTAGTCATGGTGGTGTTGTAAGTTTGCATGATGGTAGTTTTTTTAGATGAAAAATGGGTAGTTTTTTCACGACTTAGGTTCTCAAATTCTTATCAGCCGTATAGTACGTCTTCCCCTTCGTAACAAAACTATGCACCCTCGCGTACCCCCACGCTTGTGGAGAAGCTCCCGGTCGGTGCCCGGTTCTCCACGCAGCGAGTCCCCTATTGTAGATGGTCTTCACGGTCTTTAGAGGAATCTTAGTAGCCTTAGCAATTTCAGGGAGGGATTTGGCTCCCGGATACATTTTCCTAAATCTCTGGGTGTAGGAGGAAGTCTTTGTCTTTTGTCCCTTGTCCGTCTTGAATCCTTTATAGTCTCGCTTGAGCATTTTCTTATAGCGTGCCTCAACTTCTCCGAGAGTTGTAAGCCCCCTGAAGTATTTGAGAGGTGCATAGATCTTACCTTGAGATTTACGCAGTTGCCCCACCTTCTTGGTGATGGCTGCATCGCTGAGAGGCATCTTATTTTTTAGTGATATTTTTTATCACATAGAATAGAAATGGGACGAACATGTTCTCTGATGATAACCGATAATACTAGACCTAAACACATTGATTTATTTTTCAACAGTGTATGGGGTAGGTACGATGAGCCAGTTAATCTGGAATTAAATACAGTACATTGTAATAATATATCTCTAAGAAGGATTCTATCTATGAAGAAGGTACTGGATCATCATAGACCAAACTCTCGCAAGTATGTGGAAAGTAGTACGATCGTAGTTGGATCGCAAATCGCACGTAGGGTCTTACAAGTTGGACTATTTCTTGTTAGACCCGAGAAACCCGTGTTTATTAAGGTCGCCCCATGAGTTTCTTCACATGCTCCACGAACGTCTCCCCACGATGAGATTCCGGGAACGTTTTGAAGTACAACGTAAATACGTCTGTACCATTTAAATGAACGTGGAGGAGATAAATCAAGAACACCACGACGTTGAATATCGCATCCTCTGTGTTCAAAAGAGACCTGGTTGGATCTTTTACATAACTGAGTAATGCAAATAGGATCTCCAACCCAATTATAACCACCCGTTTAGACCAGTGATAATCACTTGTAAATCTAATAGATGTGGTGTACACAGCAACTCCAACCGCTAATAATAGAGGTAATAAAGGAGAATAGGGATTAAAACCCAAATAATATGATACGGATAAAGCCCACAACCACCAACTAAACACAAGACTCTTCTTCCTCATCTATCTTCACTTGAGATATTTTATAGCCGACGCGATACTGGAATATATACACTTTCCAAATCTAACGCGCCCCGTCCTAGGATTGTAGTAACCCCTGTGGCCGTTGAAGATACATTTGTGAAGTTCACCCATATAAAAAATACAAGATTATAATAATCAGGTGAGATGGGGTTGTCAATAATTATGGGAAATATGTTTTCAGGTAAAACATCTGAACTGATTCGTCGACTTAAGCGTCTGAAAGTTATTGGAAAAGAGATTTTGGTCATAAATTCTTCCAAAGATACCAGATCCCCTGATGAAGTTCTTAAAACGCACGACAATGTCAAATTTGACTGCTTCAAAACCTATGATCTTTTTGATGTCACGGATACTTTATCGTTTCATGATGCCGATATCATAGCGATAGATGAAGCACAGTTCTTCCCTAGATTGAAGAAGTTTGTTGAGTGCTGTCTTTACTGTGAAAAGAGTGTAATTATAGCAGGTCTTGATGCTGACTCTTTTCAAAGGAAATTTGGTGAAATTTTAGACTGTATCCCACTTGCTTGTGACGTCACTAAACTTTCGGCTTTGTGTATGTGCTGTAACGACGGAACTCCTGGACCCTTCACAAAGCGTATGGTGGCTGATAAAACTCTAGAACTCATTGGTGGGAGTGACATGTATAGCGCAGTTTGCCGAAAACACTTATAATTTCAAAACACTATCAGATATATTACGCGCCATCCTACGAAACCAACCTAATGGGGTCACTGAATCATTCTCATATAATGGAATAATTAGAGATATACGAGTGCACCCATTTTGTTGCTTAGAAACTGAATGTTTAACATCGCTACCATTGTATACCACACCCTTCCCAGCTTTACTCTCGTTAATTTTCACTTTATCGTTACGATCCTTAGTCATGAGATGTGATGTATTACATTCACTCGTGTATATGTTACACACATACGTCTTTCTCTTACCACCAGTAAAATTGTTGTCGAAGTGCCAGTCAATGTAGTGACCACTTTTGTTGTACAGTCTCAGGAACCAACAGTATTGTTCATTTTTACAGTCAGCTGGTTTCGTTTTATCATTTCTAATCTTAGATACATATTCATCTATCAAGTTGAATACTTGTGGTAATTTTTCCTTAATTGTACCCCGAGTGATCTTGTAACCTTCAACTGCACCCGATGCGGATTTATTGCCATGGTTCTGTGCGATGTGTATGATGTCATTTACATATGGATTTAGACTGTTAGATATTATACTACAATCCAACTCCTTAAACTTACCACTCTGAGCTGGTTTAAGATATCCATTCCATAAATTCAGAATAAATGGTAGCAGTATTACGAACAATATGATAAGTATCGTTCTAATCTTCATATAATACAATGTCATTTTTTTTCATCTCCTAAAATCTTTTGACATCTAGGATGAGTACGACCCGTTTACTGTCTCCAGTTTTTATAACTTCATGGTATCTTGAGTGATCAAATAGGAAATCTTGACCCTCACGATGGACATGTGGCCCTCTTTCTGTGTACAAAGTACAATCACCATTTCCAAGTATCGTAAGATGATATCTAAGTAAATGATTCGTCTCAGCTCTATGAGGTGATAGAGTCATAGGAGTATCCATAACTGCGAATGAAGCCGTAGACTCATCAATACATGGTATCTGTTTAACAAGACTTTTGAGTTTAGGGAACTGATCAAATTTGTATCGATAGTAGTTATCATTTTTGTCAAACCAAGGATCTACGTCATGATACATAGTCTTCTCTAAAGTTTTTGAAACTTCTTCAAACTCTTCACGTATCTGCTTATAATGTGATTTGATCAACCACAGACCCCTAAAATTCCAGGGTGAGTATGTGGGTGAATGAGCTATAAAGTCTATCAGAGTATTTCTCATACCCACAAATGGTCTTTTCCAGTTGTGGAAGTATAATCTATCTACAGGTAATTTCATGAAATCATGACAGATCAATACAAACGGAATTCCAACCAGGTACCACATTATTTTCTCCTTACATAATAAATGCCAGGTTATACCCCAAAGACCTCTATGTATGCCCCCGCCCCCACCACTGAAACTAAGGAGATGAAGGATCGTTTCACGATGCCCGCCATCCCCCAGCTCACCATCGTTCAGATGATCATCGCTGGTGTTATCATCGCGTATGCTTTCACTGCTCGCAAGATTAAGGGTGTCGTCGTTGCGACTCTCGCCCTCACTATTGGTCTGCTGCACATGTATGATCACCTGTACCGTGTGAAGCGTGGTCCCGAGAAGCTCTTCCTCTTTCCCGGTGACGACAAGAAGGAAAACTACTGCGCCACTGGTGCCTGTGGTTGCGGTAAGTAAATTATATTTGTAGATATTAAGTATGCGCGTCAAGATTGTTCGCAGCCCCAATTCTAAAAAGAAATTCAGGGCAATTTTAGAAGACGGTAAAACTGTTGATTTTGGTGCAAGAGGATATTCAGACTACACCAAACACAAGACTCCCTCACGTATGCGTTCCTATGTATTACGTCATGGAGGTCAGATACCTAAACGTATTATAGCAGAGAGAGATCCCAATAAGATTCAGAACCTAATGTTAGACGTCAATCGGAGTGACAAAGAGGATTGGAAAATGAGCGGTATCAACGGGGCCGGTTTTTGGTCACGTTGGTATCTCTGGAGTTTTCCAACTACTGGAGGTGTCAAACGGTTTATGTCTAACAGGTTTGGGATACAGATCGTTTAAATTCTTGGAACTTTTCAAAAAAGTGTATAATTAGAACGAGACGTTTATATAAATCTAAACCTAATTCAAATTTAACCAGATCTTCAATGGAATCAAAATAGACTAGGTCTACACCTTCCACATCACGCATCTTTTTGGTGTAATTGTTAAGAGTGTAGTGTATGCTATCAAAATTATCACCTTCCCATTCTTTCAAAATGTTCTTAATATGTTCCAATTCAAGATGTTTTGACAGAGTGTTTACCACACATAACTTGGAAATATGTATTAATTTTTTAGATGTGTCACCATCTATTTCACGATACCACATTTTCCTCATATGAGTACGATTTTTACCATCATCCTCTTTTACACTTTCAGAAAAATTGGATATGAGTATTTGTGCTTTCTCAATATTTTCATCGTTCATGATCCAATTATTCGCGAGGTCTTTTAATTGTTTGATGTTTAGGTCTCTATCATTAGACTGACAGAAACATCCTAAACCCATACTACTATCATATCTATATTTTTTAAGCCTTACGCGTTCGCGGGCTTGTTGTTGGGCTTAGCATTGTTGTTGGGCTTCTTGTTGCCATTGTTGGCGGGCTTGTTGTTGCCATTGTTGGGCTTGGCATTGTTGTTGGGCTTCGCGTTGTTGTTGGGCTTGGCATTGTTGTTGGGCTTCGCGTTGTTGTTGGGCTTCGCGTTGTTGTTGGGCTTGTTGTTGCCATTGTTGGGCTTGTTGCCGTTGTTGTTGGGCTTAGCGTTGTTGTTGGGCTTGTTGCCGTTGTTGTTGGGCTTAGCATTGTTGTTGGGCTTGTTGTTGCCATTGTTGGGCTTAGCATTGTTGTTGGGCTTGTTGCCGTTGTTGTTGGGCTTGGCATTGTTGTTGGGCTTGTTGCCGTTGTTGTTGGGCTTGGCATTGTTGTTGGGCTTAGCGTTGTTGTTGGGCTTCGCATTGTTGTTGGGCTTGGCGTTGTTACCACCGTTCGCAGCACGCGCCTTGTTAATAGCGTCAGTCGCTAATTTGAGAGCGATCTCACGGAGCTTCTTGGCACCGTTGTTGAGAGCATTGTTCGCGGGCTGGTTATTGTTAGCCATAGTCGTAATATACTAATTAGTAAGATTATTTTTCTTCATACCTTTTTTTTTCAAAACATTTTTCAGTTCAGCCATAAGTGCCGCGCGTTTGGCATTTACGGGAGGTTTCCTGGGAACTATTTGAGAAGGTGGAGGTGGAGGTGGAGGTGGGGGTACACCACTGGGACGCATTGTCATTTGAGGACCTGGACCCACAATAGTTCTGCATACCCGAATAACTTGCTGAGCATTTTTGACACTATTCTCAAAATTCAATCTAATTTTGGCGCGGAGTTCTTTAGCAGTAAGTTTGACTCGCTTTCCGCGGACATCCTTGGTAACTCGCAGACCCGCCTTCTTGGCTTTTTCTTTCAGATCTTTGTACTGCATATTACTATAGGTCAACATAAAATCTCTTTCCCCTGAATATCTCAGTATAAAGATAGTAAACCTTGAGTTATCAAGATGGGTGATGTTAATGAACTAAAGGTTATGATTAATCGTGTACTCCTCCCTAGAATACGCCAACTTGAGAGTGAAGTTTCATCTTTGAGAAAACATACGTGGCCATATGTACAAGCTCGCAAGGAACATAACGAACTCGATGATATGGAGGCCAAGATACAATTTTTCAAAAATCTGGATGATGAGACAATTAAGGAACTTTTAGAAATCAAATCTAGACTGCGTAGAGGTTCAAACCTCCAGCACAGGGAATTTGATATGATTACATTTAGAAATCTAGAAAACAATTTCTGTTAATACTATATACGAGATGAGTACAGTAGCGTTATCTAGCGCTTCATCTACTTCAGTTGGTGTAGTAATTTCAATAATAGTGATGACGTATTTAGCTGAAATGGATGGCTCGTTACCAAAAATAGCCTTAGCATGCTGTGCGTGTTCAACTTGCTCGGGTGCGATTAGAACTATACAGTATCTCTTACATGGTGTAGCTGGTATCAAGACATATTATCAGATACGGGAATAAAATCTCAGACTACATTAAATCACTCACGATGGGTGCCGCAATGTCTTCTCTTTGGTTTTTTATCAGTCCAATTCCTGATGTATCAAACAAGGGTAAGTTCAAACAGGTTTCATCATTCATGATGTCTGTCAGCTGTATGTTCACAATGATCCTGCTTTACTGGGGTAAGCAGTTCTATGATATGCACCCAGGATTCCCAATTCCATTTCCACCATGGTTTTTCCCTGGTATGTTAATATTGTGCTGTTGCTGTTGTTGTTCAACCCTGAAACTTTTGGGTCAAGCAAGAAAGATGGGTAACAAAAAGTAAATTAGAAGAAGTTATCGGTGCGATACATCTTAACCCCAAATGAACCAGTCTTACCAGTTATTGAGACTGTTTCATTTCCATATAGTTCCTGACACCCTATATCCTCCATGCAGTCTCTGGCATTGTGACTTACTGGAACTGGATAGATTTGTTGACCGGGTGTAGTCGTGTAGTAATGATACCTATCACGTCTACCACGAACTTCCTTACCATATAATGGCATAGTGGTTTCACCTGGACCTGTCAATATTCCCATTTGTTGCATTTGTCCAGGTTTATACTTTTTAATGGGTGGTCCCCTAAACTCTGGTTCACGACGCACACTTACTGGGCGAGGTGTTAGCGGGAGTTGAGGTTGTGTCGGAACTTTCACAACTCTAGGATTATACCACATGTAAACGAGAGCAAGTACTAACGCAATGAGGATACCGGAAAGCATCTGAGTTTTCGTCTTGTTCTTCATTTATTATAGTTAAGGAAAATCTTTCCGATAAGGGTATGAAGATACTAGCGATAGATATTGGGTATCACAACATGGGTCTAGTTTTAGCTGAATCTTTAACTGGACCAAAGATTGTAGTTGAATACATGAAAAAGGTAAGTTTGGAAGACTATAAGTATCTAAAGACCAATGACTTTGTGGACCTAGTTCCTTTATTTGTAGAGGATCATCAACATCTATTTGATGCGGCTGAGAAGATACTAATTGAAAGACAACCCCCGGGTGGATTTACGAATATTGAAATTCTTTTACATTACATGTTCAGAGATAAGGTTAAACTTGTTTCACCTGTGAGCATGCATACACATTTTGGTATAAGACATTTAGACTACGAAGAACGTAAAGAACGGACTGTTTCTCTAGCCCAGAAATTTTTAAATGAAGAAATTCCGTACGACAGGAAGCATGATATAGCTGATGCTATGTGTATGATCATGTATGACAACTTCCATTGTACAACCCACATATTCGATCGTTTTAGGTATCGCCCACCTTCTTTAACGACTTGAGTTCATTATTCATAATAATGATTGAATTCTTGATGGCCTCCATTGCTATAAACATTTCATTCGTGTTTCCACGGTCAATGAAATCCTGAATATTTTTCAGGTTATGATCAATTGACTCTTTACTGAGGCGAGCATTGTCTTCAATTTTCTTCTTTGTTTCCTCGAGACGAGTTATTTTATAGTAAATTGAATCACGGTCACTCATAAACGATTGTGTTAAGCTTTTGATTTCCTTTTTGATATCATCTTGATGTTTATAAAGTTCTACACGAGGAGTTTTGGATCGCCCCTGATCAATATCCTTTTGGATCTCATGTATCTTAACAGAAAGCAAGTCCTTTTCTTCGTTAAATGTGGTAAACTTTTCCTCTACTATCTTCTCGAGACGACCAATTTCTTCTTCAATTTTGGTATCCATTATATGATGTGGACAATTTATTTTGAAAATAATCTGTGCACATAATAAATGCCGAGTGCTAAGCAACTTCAGGATGCGCGTAAAAAGTTAAAGGCGACTCCTAAGCCCAAGGGTAATTCACCTAGGATACCTTCTGCGGCTCTTCTCCGTATCATTAAAGCGGATCCCAAGATCAAGCGCAATAAACAGTTTGTGAAACGTGTTCGTGAGCTAATTAAGAACGGTAAGTAATTACACCTTTCCAAATGTAATTTTCTTACCATCCCAAACCTTGAATACATCTCTGATTATGTTATCGAAGTGACCTAGACGATATTGAACTATACCCCAAAGGACAAAGAACACAGTCTTTGTGAGATGGTTTATTTCGTTCTCTTCCATTTTATAGATAGGACCCACAACCCTACCCATAAAAGTCTCTTCCTTCGCTTGCCCCGTAATAGCCATTTCTGCTTGAGTCAGTGCACATGTGTCATCATTTACACTCCAATGATAAAAAATAAAGGGAATTAAAATAGAGTAAAATTCTAAACTTCTCCTGTCATTGGTAAAGGGTACAACTAGGATAGCTATAAGAAAAATAAGATGAATCACAAATATAATATTCATCCTTAATATAAGATGAGCGAAGAAATTAATATGGAAGAAACGTGGAACGAGTATCACGAAAATATACTTCGCCAATGGGGTGAGTCCTCTGCGTGTTACAGGTATATGCACCATCGAGCGTTTCTTATGTTCAAAAAATTGTCTCTCCGTTTCAATTTACCGGTTATTGTACTTTCAACAATAACGGGAACGGCTAATTTTGCCCAGTCCACATTACCACCAAGTATTCAACCTGCGGCACCGTCTATAATTGGTGGATTGAACCTCATTGCTGGTCTCATAGCCACGATCATGCAGTTCTTGAAAATCCAAGAACTCATGGAAAACCATCGTACAGCTGCGTTAGGTCATGGTTCTCTATCACGTAACATTAGGTTACAATTGGCTTTACCCCGCGATGAACGTAAGAAAGAGGGTCTCAAATTCGTCGAAGAGTGTAAAACTACGTACGACAGTCTACTTGAACAATCGCCACCTATACCCAAGCACATTCTGCTCAACTTTGAGAAAGACTACCCAATTGATGGTATATTTACCAAACCAGAAATTCTAGATGTGCGACCAATCCCATTCTTAAAGCCTCCTAAGACTACTACACCTATACGGGCTATGACCGAAGATACTCCATTTGAGAAGATTGGTAGAATGCTTTCACCTACTGAGGAGGAAGAGGAAGAAGGGGAGGAGGAAGAAGTTGAGATTGAAGAGGAAGAAGAGATAGACGTCGAACAAGGTACGCCAAAAGAATAAACATCAATAGATTGGTAAGGATTGTGGATACAATGAATGGTAAAATTTTCCTTCTTAAAGGTTTTACGATTCTTTCATGTAGTGCGTCATTTTTGAGTACCAAATCTATGGCCTGATTAGTAAGATCATCGATGGATTCCTTCATTAAAATAGTCGAGCAAAAAAAAAGACCGGTTGTAGCTACAATCCATGAAAAGCGAATAAATCTGATTCGTAGATATATTCGCGAAGGTAAAAATGTGTTTATATGTGGTCCAATCGGTGTGGGTAAATCGTTTATATTAGAAAGAGTTCTAGAAGATACAAATCATATAGAGTTGCTACCCCACCATTTAAAACGTGATTCACATTTTTTACCATTTATTAAACCATCAACAAAACATGTATTCATAGATAATTACGATAGTGTTTTCAAACCCATCATAGAACAAGTTTCAGATGGTAATAAACTTACACGAGGATCTTTGATTGTGACAACAACTACTATGTGTATGTATCCAAACTTTGAAACTGTTATAATTCCTAAACACAAACCCGATGTTTTACTTTCCCTGACTGATAATCAGGGGAGGGAGGCATATGAAGCAGCAGTTAGATCTCAAGGAAATATTCGCAATTTCTTCACATACTTGGAAGGTTATGATGAAATGGATGAGTTTAAAACCCCTAAAGAGTTTATAGCTGACATTTTGAGTGATCCAGGACCTTTAGAAATTTTAGACTCTATAGCTGAACATGGTCACATGTGGGACATCTTTCAAGAAAACTACATCGACTCAGAGGGTGTGGATGTACTGGAGTGTACAAACTCGTTTTCTCACGCAGATGTTTTTGATACGTATATATACCAGTCAGGTAACTGGAACTTAATGCAATACTTTGTGTTACACGCGTTAACCGTACCCAAGTCGGCTCTAGGAGAACCTTTGAACCGAGATAAGATACGACCTGGCTCGTGTTGGACTAAGTTAGGAAACTACAAAATGAGGAAACAAAAATTCTCCGAAATTCATAAAAAATCAAGAATGGGGTTGGGGGTTGAAGAATTGTGCCTATTAAAGAAGTATGCGGAAAACGGGGATTTAGAACCCCTACTTGAGTATAAAATAACCCCTCAAGATTTTGACGTCATCAATCATCTTGCTGTCGGAAATGGCTTAAAATCAAAGGACGTAACAAGAGTAAAGAAAGCCTTGAAGAATGCCTACGACCGAAGATGAAACGAAGGAACAAGAGGAGAATGACTGTATCAAAGTTATTGGTAACGAGTTGTTGTTCTATGGGGATGTAGACAGGGAAAATACTCTCGAGTTTGTCGAGAAGTTCAAGAAGCTTGAAATAGAACTCCTAAAGAAGATGGCAGAACTTGTTGGGTACGAGCCAATGATCCGTGTTCATATCATGAGTGAAGGTGGTGATGTATACGCTGGTCTAAACATGATGAATGTTCTTGAACGGTCGAGAGTGAAAGTAGTCACTATAGCCCAAGGAGCCTGCTGTAGTGCAGCAACCTTTGTACTTCTCGGAGGTTCTGAAAGGCGAATGGGGAAGAATGCATACCTTCTCATCCACCAAATTAGTACAGAAATGTGGGGTAGCTTCAATGATCTCAAACATGAATTGAAGTCAACAGATAAACTTATGAAAATGCTCAAGGATATGTATCTCTCTAAGACGAAGATTCCTGAAGCCAAATTCAAGTCCTTAATGAAAAAGGATATCTATTTACCCCCAGACAAATGTCTCAAGTATGGAATCGTTTCCGAGATTGAGTAATAGTCGTGTGACGTTTATACAACCCCAAAATACACAAAAAAATGAAAATTATACAGAAAGTGTTTGCATTCAATGGGATGAATGTGCTTTCTGGAGGCCTAAGTCGTTCCATTCTACCATAATTTACAACCGGTAAATCCGACATCTACTTAAAACTGATATTTTATTATCGTACAATGGAACGCCTTATCAAACAAGACAAGCACAATCGCGACCGCTACATTGACATCAAAGTTGAGGACTTGAAGGATGGAACTGCAGACATCGTGAAGATCTCTGGCATTGTTGGGAGTGACAAGTTTTCTGAATCACGAACCAATGTCAAAACTGGTTACGAAAAGGCTCTCAAAAGAGCTCAAACCATGTGGAACAATGAGCATACCAAGTGTAACCAAGTGTTGCCTATGCTCGCCAACAAGTGGGAAGATCGCCAGAAATACATCTCTGAGCCGTTCTACGTTCAACCCAAACTTGATGGTGTTCGCCTACTTGTCTCCAAAGATGGTGGCATCTCAAGAACTGGGAAGATTATCCCAGGAACCGAGGTTCTTGGTAAGGGTCTTGAGCCGGGTCAATACGTTGATGGTGAAGCGTTTGACCCTAACCTCAACTTTGAGGAACTCACGAGTACTTTCAAGACTGACCCCCTGAAGCTCAAGTTCCACGTGTTTGATTTCTTTGATCTCAAAGCTGAAGCCCTTGCCAGGGATAAGATGACCTTCGAGCAACGCTGGGAGTATGTCAAGGATTCTGTCTACAATCCTCATTACGAATATGTGAAAACAACACTCGTAAAATCAAAGAAGGATCTTCC
>VMHT01201143.1_pt1 | contig 29717 bp, 61 predicted proteins | sample 4693611 | NCBI WGS metagenome assembly VMHT01 (sample SAMN12280063, study PRJNA550983) | marine metagenome | isolation source: seawater sampled from same location over 5 years 0.02-0.2 micron viral filtrate | place: USA: collected off the coast of southern California halfway between the port... ... | reverse complement strand
GTTGCAGTTTCATCTGCATTATCAATTTTTATTCGTTTATCTTTTTTGTCTTTCATAGTGCATCCCCCAAGCTATGTTCGCACCATAAATAGTATTAGGGGATGCATATTAATCATATTTCTTGGAAAAGATACTTTTTAAGAGTCTGAAGTTTCTTATTGGTAACGGTCCAGTCTCTATTGTTCATAAACCAAAGTGTTGCAGATACAGATGATAGCAAAGAATTACCATCTTGTGGAGTATACGCGAAACCAGTGATAGAATAATATTTATTTTTCTCATCTTGTCCGATAATGCGACACGAAACTGAAGAGACAGGAACAACTGTGTGATTCAAGATCCTACCGTAATGACCAAACTCACGACCATGGGAAAAAATTTTATTAGCAGTTGTATGATTTGTGGTAGCAATCATTTTATCTTCCATCAAGCTGGATACAATATCCTCTGGCTTCAGGTTCAAAGTAGTGCTAATAGTAATATTATATTGTAGTGCGTGCATTAACTGGGTGTTTATTTTACACGCACTAGAATAAGTGTTTATTTCTTTTCCTACAGTCTTAAATACATCATGAATATCTCTTGCATGGTGCGTACCGTACAGCCAATCCTTGTGTCTGTCCACATCGATACTTGGAGCCATTCCAGAGTTTTGTGAAATATCATTTGAGCGTCTGATATATACAAAGTTGGCATTTGTTACATCTCCAAATTTAGAAAAATTATTTACCAATGATGCCCCGGCATGAGTGTTACAACTTGCGACTTGCAAGAAGTTATCGCTGCTGTCTAGTGCATCATCATTAATACCATGGGCATAAATTTTACCAAACCCTTTTTCACTACCTTGGGCAATAAACATTCTTTCTTTTCCACCTGTATTGAGAAAATGTAAATGTTCGGAAAAATAATGTTTGTTTTTGTGCCCCAAGGCTGTTCCTTTTGGGGTGCAATCAATGATAACATCTGCATTATCAATTGATTGTTCTCTATCATAGGTAGGAACTGTACCTAGTTCTTTAAATCCTTCAAACTTTGATTTATCTGTGCAAAGCTTTGCTCCTGTACTTAGTAGCTTCTTTACGTTCGGAATATCGTGCTTCAAGGGTGTGTTTTTATGAAAAGTTACTTCATTAATATCGAAAGCTTTTTTATGTCTTGAGAACAGCCCAATAAGTGGTAGACCAATTGTTCCTGTTCCAACAATATGTACGTTTTTTTTGTTTGTCATTATAAGTCCTTTGGTTATAAAAGATTCAGGGATAAGTAGTACGAAGTATAATGATGTAATGAAAAAATGTCAAGAAAATAACACTACTTTATCGAACTTATTTTCTTATGCTTTTTCACATTAGATTTACCAATATCGATAATTGCAATTTCATCATCTTTTTCCATAACGTTGGTTGTCATCAGATCAGTAAAGACAACTCCATTTTTATTCAAGAACGTTAAACCAAGTGCTAGTTGATGAAAGTATCGCAACTTTGGATTATCAATGGTGTTCGATATGTGTTCTTCAAACTCTCTCACGCTATTAAAGCTAGGATTATACATTCCTCCGACGATTGTCCAAAATTCGGAGAATAACATTTTTTGATGTTCACTCCATCCCATCGCACTGGAAACTTCATTTATTTTAGATTCTATGGAATTATATTTACCCACTGGTTTACCCAGTATTGAAGAATTATTTTTTATCTCACTTCGTAACTGATACATTAAGTTCCTAGAGTCTCTTAAAAAAGATTCTTCCCACTTATAATGTATATTATTTTTTCTTATTTTGTGATACATTAATTGAGTGACATCAGCCATAGCTTTATTTGGATAATCTAGAAAACCATATACAATGATATATGGCATATTCCTAAGATGTTCTTTCTGGTCTTCTTTGGATCTTCTTCCAACAGCATAAACATCATAAACGTTTGGGTGATATTTTCCGACAATCAACGCACACGCTTCAGCTTCTCTTGTGTCTTCTGTAATTTTTAAAACTCTGTTACCGAATTTATATGCAATACCCTTAGAGCCAGAACCAAGAAATTCTGGTTCACCAGCTAGACCACCCCATACTTTAATCTTTTCCAACTCACTTTGTGAGATTTGAATGGAACTATATTCTTCTGTAACTTCTCTAAGGCGGTTACCAATAAATCTTTTACCACTGTCGAGTGTGTTAACTCGCTCGTGTAGCATTTGGTATTCTCGCCAGTTGTCAATTAAGTGTCTCATATTAGGAATACATTATACCACTTTATTCACCTTATGTTAGGTTTTATTTCTTAATCTTTATCTTTTGCCACTTTTTTAACCACGGGTCTTTAATGGGTAGAGCCTTCTTTCCTTGCTGGAATCTATCTGAATATGCGAAAACTCTAGCATTCATAGTATTCAGCATCTTATTAATGTCAGGATCTTTTGCCAAAAGTTTTGGGTCTGCGTCCATTAAAGCAGCCATGGCAGGAATGTTTGCGGGATATCCTCCAATTTTTTCTGAGTATTTAGTTTCAATATAATCCTCAATTTCGTCTTCTGATATCCATGGATCTCCAATATCACTAAGAACATTCCCCTCTTCATCGACAGTTAAACTACTGTAACCTTTTTTATTAGATGGTTTATTAGGATACTCAACGAAAGCTTCGAGATCTTCATCTCTCATAAATTCAATCCAAATATTCTCAGAGCCTTCAGTCTGATCTTTATCTGACATTAAAACAAAATTAAATTCACTCATCAAGGCTTTATAACATTCATATGCAAAGCCTGTCCCACGAACTAACTTAGCTGCATTCGACCAATTAACAATCCGCAAAGGAGAATTTTTACTAACATTCTCTTCCTTCCAGACTGATATTACCATGACTATTTTTTTATAATCTGGGGAGAACCAAAGAAATACCATAGTATCTCTTTCATCATCCGAAACGTATTTTACATGACAAGGGCGACCTTTAGTTTCTACGCCTGTGTAATAAGCTCCTTTTGGGAACCGAAACCTAACTCTTTCTTTGGTACCTATTTTACCGTACCCTTCGTTTTTCCAAACTCTTATGTTTGGATTCTTTATCCATGTAACAGCTTTAATATCAGATGGTAAAAATTTATCCGATGGAAAATATGTAAACATTCCTGGTCTGTCTTCTGGTTCTTCATCTCTTAGATTGGAACTAGGTTCTGACGGAATAGATCTAATTTCTTGAACTGATAATTTTGATTTATCGATTAAATTTTTATTTATAATATCATACCCTTCAACTCGGCCAACATTTATATAATCAAAACCATCCAATAATACAATTTTTTGTACACCAGGGAATTGTCCTCCCAAGTAGTAATATGCACAAACTTGCGCGACTACTTCTGTGAACAGAGCAGGGATAGCTTCCTTTGGAATAGTTTTTAGGTGAGTGTTATATGCAGCGAGTTCGCCTCGTAAATCAAATTCTGTACCACGAGAACCAATGGCTTGGATGTGAGACATATAATCATGAATAGCTCTAAATTTCCAATTTACTTCAGGTGAGAAAATATCATGTTCTGAGTCTAAAGTTGCTATCTTTAGTATGCCGGTTTCTGCTACTTCTCTTCGTAAATGGTCTGCACTTTCATATGGATGATAATCAACAAATTCTATTTTAACCCGAGATTGAATTTGGTTAAACATTTTTTCTATAAAAGGAACTAAAGCTCTATAACTAGCAACTGCTCTTTGTTCAAATTCAGGAGCGGCCATATATGCCTTGCCAACCAACTCAGCATATTTATCCCATCCGTCTGGTCCTGGTTTGAGAAGTAACTTTTCTGTTAGAACTTCGTCAACTAATTCTTCTAAGATTTTCCGTGTAAGTCGCATATCATCTCAAAAATCTGAATCATCATCTGCACCCACGCCCAACTCAGGGTCTACCACTTGTAATCTTGGTTTTCTTGGTATGTTGCGTTCCCGTTCATCGTCTAGGGCAGTTAGTACACCTTCCTTAAAGGCTGCAAGTAGTTTTTCACCGTCTTCCCATACTGGATGGTTGGGGTGCATTTTTTTCAAGTGGTTGATCATTCTAACTGTACTTTTAGGCTTCTCTGAAATATCAAACATATACTTCATCAACCGTATCAAGAAGGTATCACCTTGCTGGTCATATGCTTGTTGCACTTGGTCAATATTTTTATACGAAGACAAGAGGAGGACAGCACTGGTCCCAACATTATCAAGAATAATTGTTTCTATTTCTTTTTGTCGTCTTCTTTTACTTAGATCGACAACATCAGCTTCGGAAAGCTCTTCACGAATAATTCTTTGTATATCGGATAACTTCATACCTATAAGTAGGTAGGAATTTCTTATTTGTCATATTCATAATGTCGAATATACTGTGTAAGGTATTCATTTTCTGGATTTTCAAAAGGATACTTTTGCCACCATATCTTTACCCAACCGAAGTGCTGGTGGTTAGCATCAATTACAATACCTATTCCTTCATATTCTTTTTGTTTGTATATTTCACCAGTTTGATCGTCGATGCAACTTACAAAAGGTTTATACACAACTAGGTCGCCTTTTTTATATACTTTGTTTGGCATACACCAAATCCCCTGGGTTCTACCCAATAAGGTCGCTATTATAATTAGCTCTTGTTTGGTCTACATGCCTCCAAAAATCTGTCGATTTTAAAATTTTTATTTTCATCTTTAAAGTACACCGAAAAGTCTAAGGATAATTTGTTTCTAATCTCCTCATCTTCAACAGTCGAGATAATATCGGCGATGCGTTGGAAGTGTTTTCGGCTAATACTCATTTTTATCCTGCTTTCGAAATAATTTCTAATTCATCTTCTAAATGGACATAATCTTCATCACAAAGGGCTTTGTTAACTCCACCCCATCTAACAGTTATATAATAACCGAAAGTATTTGCACTGTCAAGATCACTGTCATATACATAACTTGAATTTTCAATTTTAATTACTAGACCCACAGAGTCTTTATTGTATGGTAATATTAATACGTCTTGGTTGGGGTATAAAAATTTATCTTTTACTTTAACAAGGTCACCCAGTTTAATTTTATTTTTTGGCATGTCATAAGTAAATACATGATTATATTCTTATACCCCTTAACCGCGCAAATTTTTGTCGCTAAAATTTTCCTTTTTTAAAAGCTAGAGCAGAAGCAAGTATCGTTAACAATATAATACACGCCCCAAGTTATAACGAACAACGAGCAATAAAGATTAGAAAGACTAATATAAGTTTCCCACATAATTTAATTTCCTAACTTCATGATAGAATTTGCAGAAAGTAAAATTAACTTAAAGACATTTAAAAAAAGAACTAAGCCCATACAACCAAAAAAAGTATATATGGAGCCAAACCAAATCCGATCCATCCAACAGACAAAACGTTTATCTTGCTCTTCCTTCTTACTCACGAATGCATCATTTATATAATGGGGTAGCGGTCTATCTCCATGGTTGAGTTTTGTGCCAATACCAGTAACATTATAAATTCGACCTTCTTCAGTTAATTTACTCATTACTTAATTTCTTTCTTTACAAAAACGATTGAAGACTCCATCAAACCCCAGTCAGTGTAAGTCTTAACTTTAAGTGAGCCATCCGTAGAAACGTACATAAGGTCTTTCTCGCCCGTTCGACCACTAGCGAAGCTAATTGGCTTCGCAAAGTCTTTAGGCAGCTCTAAGGCCAAATCAGAGCCCGTGAGACGTGATTCCGTCCGACTATTAGGAGCCAATGAACCAACAAAGGCAGTAACAACGAGAGACAGACCAACGGCAAAAATAACAGTACCAATACTAGAACTTGAACTCATATATTTAACCTTTCTTAATAATCGTACCATCTCTCCCTTTCGGGAGGTTTGGGCACCTTAATCATGAACAAGACTTCGAATTCTTTTGCATAAAGAATCCAAGGCTTATCGTGCCCTACCGCACTAACAAGCCATGTATTATGTTCCAAAACTCTTGACCTGTGCTCACGCTTAATTATAATACAATCCGTACCTTTATGCAAGACATCTTCTTTACCATTCCCCTTTAAATAGGATTTTCCGTTTCTATTAAGATCGTGGGTTACACGGACAACACTACCAGGGGCCATTTGTTCCGGCAATGTGCGAAAATCAAAATCTAAATTTAATTGTGTCATATTATAATATTCCCCTAACGAGTGAATTGTGAGAGCTTAATAATATTAAATTTCTCTCTCTATGTTCACGCTCGAAAGGCTGTCCACGCCAATGCTTGTTAGCGACAGATGTCCAACGTACACGGTACCGGGGAGCCGGGTGCCATATGCCCTTTTCGGTTTCTACCAGAGATTCTTTAATATTCACGATAATACCTACGGCATACTTGTGTGGGTTCATTTGATTAAAGCGCCACCGATGTCGGCTGTTCCGCACCAAATCCCCAACTTTAAATTTAAATACCATGGTCATGTGAATACCTCCTCTTAGGTACTACTAATAACTTCTACGTGATTGGCCCATTGAGAATCATATTTGCTATTATTAAATGACCAATATTTTACGTGATATCTTTCAACGTCTTCATAAGTGGTGTCTCTGCGAATCTCCAGAACAATACCAAAATCATAATCGCCTCTAACTGCTGACTTGCATACTCTTACCAAATCTCCCTTTTTCATATTTTCATCGTATTTCATTTTATTTATTACACCCTTACTAAGCACGACTTAATACTTTCAAATATCGGGCTGGTATTAAATGTTTTTTATTATCAAAGTACACCCACAAGAAACTGTCCTGGTGATCGGAGGGTACATTAAAACTGCCATTGAGTCTATATCTTGGCGGTGGCGGTATAACTATTAATACTTTCTTTCTGTAAACGTCTTGAATCCACTGGGTTGCTTTTGTATCGAGCATATATACCCAGACCAAATCACCGATTTGTGGCTTTTTGCAAGATGGGGCATGCATATCTATAAACCTCCAAGTCCGTCTGAACGTATTTTACACGCTTATCACTCCCTACAGGGAGAACTGATGCGATGGCTTTACGACTATGGTAACTACCATCTCGATACCAACCTGGGGATATAACATCCATCACAAGAGCAATGGTGCCCTTTGGGATTAAGATGCTCGGTCGCTTAATCACAACCAAATCCCCGATGTTCACAGAATGCATATCCTCGCGAATCTTTTTCGCTCTTCGTGATGGCTTGCTGTATTTATTTCTTATACTCATATTATTAATTTTTATTTGATGAACTAATCACGTTTAATTGATTTTTTCGAATCATTTCTTTATGTCCATTGGTCCACAGCACTGTATAAAATTCATTGGAAACACCAAACAGTTCGGGGTGGGGCATGGGTGCCCCCCTATGATACGGTCCCTTAATAATAATTCCAGTTTTAATATATCCATTGGCTTTTATTAGTTGCACTAGATCACCTATTTGCATGGCTTATTACCTTTACTTCTTTAAGGCGAATTTTTTGTTCTTTTCCATTATTCCAAAGGACAGTCCAATATTGAACTTGGCCATGGCCCGGTCTTTTTCGTTTGTAATGTGGTCCATCTATTATTAATCCAACGTAGCGGTAGCCTACTTTATTATAGTTTTTATCTCGTACCAAATCACCTACCTGCATTATTACATATTCCTAAGCTTCTTGTCAAGCTTATTTTGTGCATTTTGATACTACCTGCAATGCGTGTCTGTTGGTTAATATATTTTTTTGGTCTTTGAACCAAAACACATCAACAAGTTGGTGTCCGTTCATGTTGTCCGTAACAACTCCAAGGTGAGTCATCTCTTGATAAATCTTTTGGTATGCTCCCCAACCCATGCGTCTTACCAAGTCTCCTACTTGCATTTACTTATAACCTCCAATTTACTTTTAAGAACACCATCTGTGGGTCCACCCGCCCATTGCACTAAAACATATTTACTATCATCATCGACTGGGTGGTGGGCTATTTCATGTATGATAAGGCCAACAGCTAGTCTTCCTGGTTTATATTTTAATGAGTGCTTCGTTGCTACCAGATCTCCTACTTGCATGAACTAATTACCTCCAAGTTATTTTCGTGTATGCTTTGGTTACATCCGTTCTGCCAAATAACTGAAACCATGGTTTGCCAACCATGAAGTCCTGGCATCCTCACTGAATCGGTTTCTACAACTACGCCATACCACTTGCCGATTGTCTCTGAGGCACTGGGCTTAACCAAGTCTCCTACTTGCATTTTGATACTACCTGTAAGTTTTCTGCTGGGATGCTTTGCTTGTATCCGTTCTGCCAAACAACCACACACATGTTAGCTGTGCCTGGGATGGTTTTCACTACGGTCCCTAGCCATTTATCAAATTCGCTATACAACCCATGTTCTGTACGTGTGGGAATATATTTTACTAAGTCGCCTATTCGCATTTTGATTCTACTTCCAAGTGGTGTTCGTGAAGGTCGAACATTTTACCATCGGACCATACTACCCTGCATCTCATTGCACCGGGCCTTGCATCTGAAGGATATATTTTTATTATAATACCGTTTTTCCAACCTGTTCGTTCTCGGTGTTTGACTTTATTTAATTTTACAAGGTCACCTACTTTAAATTTACGCATTTGACAACACCTTTAGCTTGGTGGCTTTTTCGGTTGTTTGGATTCCACTGTTCCACTGGACTGCTACGTAGTTGTAATAGTCTTCAAACGGTGCTGGTGGATTTGTGTTTACTACGATACCGGTGTCTAGGTTGTTGGGGTAGTACTTGAGGCTGTGTTTCGTTGCTACTAGGTCGCCTAAATTAATTTTATTCTCTGTACTCACTGATCACCTCTAAATCTGTTTTTAATTCTTTGTGTACTTCTTGTGTGTCCATCCAATAAACTTTAACGTATACGATGTCAATACCCTGTTTGTTGTCAAATTGCTGGGATTGTCCAATTACGACTCCTATAACCTCACTATTATGGAGCCCACGTAAACTTTTATTGAATCTTATTAAATCACCTATCTTCATGTTAACCTTAAAACTGGAAAATTTTTGCGGCGGATTTTTAAAATCTCCAAATTTTTCTGCCGTATCGTGAACGACCCTAGCGCGTGTTTCCGACCCCTGTCGCAAAGTGGGACATAGATTCGGGGGGAGGGGGGGGAGGGGGAGTGCCCCTGCCCTACGCTAACGTCTTAATATAATTTTCTCGTTGCTCGCATAATTCTTTTAATTCTTTTTCTAACCTTGTCCGTGCTTCACTACTCATCATAACAAATTCTAGTTTATAACTTATTTCATTTAGCTTATCACTCATACGCTCAAGTTTAGTTCTATACATCTTATTGCCAGCAACGTCAATACTGTTACTGCTCCTAAAGTAAGTAGGCATAGCATTAAACTTCTCGGTGATAGTCTTGCGGAAATATTTATTTCTACCCCCTCTCCACATATCCCCTGCCCTCCTACCTCCCTACTACTACCCTCTGGGGTAGATGGCGGGGAATACTTGCAATCCACTGGCTTTTGTCCACAGGTGAAAGAAGTACTCATTAGTTTGTCACTGCGATTACTCGCTCATTAGTATGGAAGTATGGATGTCGAGCACAGTACTCTGTAGTCATCCACATACGCTGGCATGCACTACGCTTAGGCTTGGGTGCATACATATCAGTCAGGACAATGTGACCATCGAAGCCATGCTTGTTGACGTACTCAGTAGGAGCATCGAAGTCGGTGCCACCACATAATACTCTTTCTTTCTTTTTCTTTTCACCCTTCTTCCAAACATAAACTTTTTCTTCGAAAACTCGATCGTCGAATGGTACCACTGTGAACTCAGCAATATCTGAAAGTTTATTTAATTCGGAATAGAATGCTTCGAGCATTGCGTCATCAACAGAACCAGACTGGTCAATACTAATGGCAATACGTGCAGTACGCTGAACTTTCTTACCAGCATGGATATACGCATATCGTCGATTAATTCTTTTAATTGAAGAAGTTTTATTTGCTCTCTGAGATGTCTTTACAAAGTATCTTAATACTTTCTTCCAATCAACCTTAGTAATCATTCGGTCACGAATGTCACGTCGGACCTCACTGGACACTGTACCCCAGTTGTTAGCTCTATCAGCTTCTTGAGAGGCTTGCTTGATGGCTTCCTTGATACGTTGCTTGGCTATCTCCTTAGCTTGCTGTGAAGCTTCACCCCAACCACTGTGATCGTCTAGTGAGTCATCTTGGGGCTTGCCTTGGCCTTGGCCTTTACCATCTTTATTTTCATCACTATCGCCAGAATCGTTCCCACTACCATTGCCTTCACCTTCCTGTGATTCACCACCACCTTCTTGGCCTTCGCCTTCACCTTCTTCTTCTTTTTTATTTTTAAGAGTATTATAATACCATTCGGCAGACTTGCCAGATGGTAGGTCTTCATAATTGCCCACACCAGGAACCAGTGCTTGTTCAGGTAGTTCATTCGCAATATGCGAATTGATTGCGAGATCAGTGGCAACGTTCCACATGCGGGTCATCTGACCGTCTGGCATACGACCGGTTACATGTTCGAAAATGAGATGGTAGAACTCATGCTTGAGAACACCGAGCTTCTGCTCATCTGGCAGCTTGGCAAAGAATTCAGGATTATACAGCATTTCAAACTGCCCTGTTTCTTCATTAATTTTTACCCCTGCTGTCGGGAGAATAGTCGATGCACGTTTGTCAATCTTACGAGACAACGCAGCGAAGAAGGGCTCATTCATAAGAAGTCGAGCGGTGTGTCGGTTAAGATCAAATTTTGCTGTCATGCGGAACCTCCTAAAAAATATCTCACATAGATATTATACAGCAATAAATAGAATTTAGCAAGGGAAAAGAGGGGGCAATACGACCAAACGATCGTATCACCCTAACCCCTTGATATTACTTAATATTTGCTAAGTTATTGATATTGTTAGAGGTTTTAGAAATTAAAGGCTAAGAAGCTCTTCTGGATTGTTGTTCTCTGGCGTTACCAGGGGAGCGTTACGAAGCTCCTGCAATGCAGAGATCATATCATCAATCTGGTTAGGACCAAGTTGACCGAAGTCAGCAGCCCATCGCTCACGACCGTAGTTACCGATATCACGGAATACCACGTTGAATGTCTCAGTACCTGACTCCATTACCACTCGCGAGGCTTCTAGTTCCAAACGACCTTTACCACCTCGACGGTTAGATTCAGCAGCAGTAGATTGAGCACCATTTTCAAATTTCTTTACGTTAAGCATTTATAAACTCCAATTGTTTTTTTTATGTGTTGTGTGTTGTATTATATTATTCTATTAAATATCGAACGGTTCATCGTCGAATACTATTTGATCAGACTCCCACTCCCAGCTATCATCACCTGTCTCAATTTGGTCAAGCTCTGCATCACTGGGCTCTTGCGGTAGATCAATATTAAATTCTTGTTCTTCTATCTCGTCCATAAAATAAACTCCTAATTTAGTTGTTTGTTCGTTCTCATTTCGAGACTGGGGTCCAACACTCAACCGACCCCAGCCCCGGTTCTCCCATGAATTATGACTGAGCACCAGTGAGCAACTCTACAAGGTAGGTACTGACAGAGCTACCGTCTACCTTACACTGGTGAAGATTCACGGTGTTCTTGATATCACCAAGACCCATGATAGTCCAAAGCTTCATGGCTACTTCACTCGGTAGAGTAAGGAAGTAGCTTCCGAGGTTATCGATCTCAGAAGAATCCAGTTCCACATGGAACACCTTCTCTGCTTCCATCTTCTCGACAAGTGCAGAATGGTCGTTGATACCAAATTCTTTGGTAGCATCAATCTTACCATGGACAAGGATATCCGTTGGTGTTACCAGAGACTGGTAATTCTGAGCGAAGTCTCGGAAAGAGACAGCGGCTTCGAAGCCAATGAAAGAGACACCCAATTCATAGAGGGTACCAAGATTTTCTTTTGGTTCATCCAAAAGCAGACCGGTGGTGACACACTCGTTAAAGCGGTCCCATGATCGGCGTGAGGGATAAACCTTGTTAGGCTCGAAGTCGCCAGTGTGCTCAAGGTGAGCACGATTATTATTAATAAAGTCCCATACGAGGGCATGCATATTATTTTTTGCCCAGTCGAGCCAATCCTCAACTGTAGGCTCAACGTCGAACACAGTCCAACGGTCTAGTTCGGCTGGGTCCATCTCACCAACCTGATACTGCTCCCCATGCTCGCCACCATTGACGGCTGCGATGATAAGAGTATCGGGGTGAAGGTTGTGACCGTTCAGCTTGCGGCTGTCAGTCAACTCGAAGATCCCTTGACGGACCTCGATGGTTGCACGGTCTACCTCGTCCAAGAATAGGACACAAGCAGTCTCGCATGCTTCCTTGAACCAATCCGGTGGATTGAAAGTTGTACGGTCACCATCGATAGATGGAAGGCCAACGAGGTCACCCTCAGTCATTTGTGAAGCACGACGCTCGACAACTGGCAAGCCCACACCATCGGCAATCTGATAGACCACCTGTGACTTACCAACACCATGACGACCACGAAGAAGAACAGGTTTCTTCACAGCTAGAACGTATGGAGCAACTGAAGTGAATGTTTTAAAATCTACTGCCATGTGACGTTGACCTTCCGATAAAAAGTTTTTTCGTTTCGTTAAGTAATTATACCAGACTGAGTATTAATTGCAAGTATTCTTTTTGGGTACCTTACGCTTTTTCGATCTTTACGATCTTTTCCTTCATCCTCTCGACGTATCGAGTTGCGTACCCATTCTTATAGTCTTCATGCGTCAAAAAGTCCATTCCTGAGTAACGATCAAAACCATACGATTTTGGTGGTACCACTGGCCCAACGACTTCAGCATTACGCGATGCGTTACCAGACTCACCAGCCATCGCTTTTTCGAGAATACTCTTAGGTAGGTAAATTTCTGTATCGATATTGTAGTTACGGCCACGCTCACGTTCAGACAAGCTACCGATATCAACTCTTCTTACTTTAAGAGCGTATGGAGAACCTTCACATTTAGGGTTACCCATGCCAGAGCGATAGAAGTTCGCATAATTAATTTTATCCATATTGAAGCCAGTTACCAACCAGTATCGATGCTCACCCCAATGCTCTTGCTTGAGCATAGCACCAACGTAAAGCCCTGCTTCACGCATAGCACTTGAAAGGCGGTTTTGAAACTTCCAGTTCATGTGCTGGTATTCAGTCTTATCACACTTGAGTTGGTTACACGTTGCACGGTTGTGACCTACTTCGCCACAGTAGCTGCAACGACGGGTTTTGGCATTTGCCTTCTTTCGCTTGGCTCGGCGAGCATAATAGCCTTCAGGGTTGTTCTCAATTTCTTTCTTGAGTTCTGGACAAGTACGCTTATTGTGACCTTCTTCGTAGCAGTGACCGCATCTTGTAATTGACCCTTTTGTTCTCGCCATCAATGACCTCCGTTGTTTTTTTCTTCCGCCCCACTATTATACCACACCCACAGGGAATTGCAATATATATTTTAGGGTGGGTTACGTTTTTTTGATCGTTTTGATCGTTTCGCTAACTCATTGATATTACTCGATTCTTTCGAGCTTAAACTTGGTGTCTTTGCCTACAAATATCATTCCGTCACCTACTAATAATCCTGTCAGTGCTTCGGCTGCCTCGTCATCTAGCTCATTTAATGCGAGAACCTTCATGATTTTCAGAATATTATTATCCAGCTTGTAAGAGGGGAACGAATCTTCTTCGATAATTGGGTCTTCCACGATCATTTTATTATTGTACCAAATGAGGCGGATTTGACAACCCCTAAAGAGCTTGCAAACGATCAAAAAAGATCACTTTTTTATATATTTTAGCACTATTTACATTGACATGTTTACATTGAACATGGGTGTGGTCTAAACCACCGTAATCATTACACTTTTAAACCATTAAATAACTAAGTAATATCAACTACTTAGAAACCCTCAATTTACCTACATAACCACATCCCCAAATATCCATAATTTACCACTTTTTACCACTAAACCCCACTTTCTCCTAAACAAGCTTTTAAACATACCGGTATCTAATTAATAATATGCTAAGGAGGCTATATGATATTGACAGATAAACCTAAAAGACCAACGACTCGTAAAGGTAGGCGTGATAGAACAAGAGCTAAGAAGAAGTCCCACAAGCTCACAGAGAAGCATGTTGCAATGATACGTTCTCAAAAAGGGAAGATGACTGTTAGAGAGATATGTAAATGGTTTGCTAGAGAGACACACTATGTTTTTAAAGTCTCTCCTGGTATGGTATCACTTATACACAATAACAAGTGTCATAAACCTAAAGAGGATAAGATATCTATTTATGATTTAATTGAACAAGCCCAAGAGGGAGAGGACGTGTCTGAAGTTCTCGATGTTGATAGTGTGGACTATTGAGTGAATCACTATCCCTAACGCTACTACCATCCCTAATAATGATATACTTATTACTGAATCTTTTAATTCACATTTACATTTCATTTTTATAATCTTTTTCTTTATTACTCTCGGAAGTTAATTTATCTAGCTCTTCCTGCATATCAAATATTTCTTTACTTGCCTCTGCATATTCTTTTATCTTGCCGTTACGCTGTAGCTCAATAGATGCTGTCATCTTCTTTTTTAATTGTTTCTCAAGCTTTGCTGTTGGGCTTGGTAACAATAATATCTTTGTGTTTCTCTTGAGTGCAACGAGTACTTCTACCCCAATTGTAAATACTTTTACCAAGTAATCTTTTAGTATCATCACCATGTTATTATATGTCTTTGTTGTTGTCGGAAATTAAATTGCTTTCCTTTAAAAGTTTTTTAATCCTCGCTCCAAAATCATCACCCATGTATGCACCTCTCCCCTTGTTAGCAAAGCGTGTGGCAAGAACAATATTATCTTTGTGGTATCCTCGCTCATTATTTATCCTGTCCACGCTAGGAGCAAATAGGGAATGAGAAACGAATAAGTCTTCTAAGCTCATTGGAATGTTCAACCAGAAACACTTTCCATCCTGTTGATGGAAAATTTCTTTTAAGTCGTCAATTGTGATTGATACATTGTGGCGCTTTGTGCTCTGGTTTCCCTTGCGTAGTCTACCACTGAGCTTTGGATTGTTGTCTGTCCTCATCCCTGCTGCTCCTGAGATGGATGACATATTCACGTTCTTCCATAACCTCTTCCAATACTTCTCTGTTGCATCTTTTTTATTTTTCATCTGTCGTGTCCTTTTTTATTGTCGCAATCTGTACATGGAGGATAGGGTGGCTTTTTATCTTTAAAGTCCCACCCTGTTCCTTCACATGTTGGGCATTCTTTTTTATCACTCATCATCGTCTTTTACTCTTACCCAAGTGTAATCACCATTGGGTTTAATAGGACCACCTCGATCAAGGTAGTTAAAGTTATCTTCCAATACCTTTAGACATTCTTCTGCCTCTGCTACTTTCTTTGTTTGAGCTTTAATTTCTTCAACAAAGTTTGTGTGTTCTGCCACGCCTGTTGGCAGTTCAAGGAAGATACTCATTACTGCTAATGCCTCATCTCTTTCTGCTTCAAAAGCTTTCTTTGTGGCTGTGTACAATAGTGAACTCTGTACTATGTTTTTCATTATGTCCTTTTCTTTCTTATTAAGTGTTAGCTTGTACCAATGCTGAAATGGCTGATGCTACTATAGCAAATATTACTGAGGCAATCAAGTTTTTCTTTCTTTTTTCTTTATACTCACCTTCGAGCAATTCTTTCTTTTCTTTGTACTCATCTTCAAATTCTTGTCTAGCATTAGATCTTAGTGCATCCCATTCAAGTTTGGTGGGCTTTCGGTTTAAGGCACCTTCTTTCTTAACAAGATCTTTGGCAATTTTAAGTTCCACCTCTTTGGTAGTCTCTGCTTTGGTCTTAACTATTAACGCCTCTTTCTCTCTCTCAAAATGTCCCTTGGCTTCTTCGAAGACTGCTTGTCTTGCTCTCTTCTCTACCTCCAACTGCACTTCCATCTTGGCTTGTCTTACTGCATCTTTTCTAACTTCCTCTCGAACCTCAACCTTAGCTTGCTCAAGCACTTCTTGTTTTACTTCTTTTTTAGCTTGTTCAAAGACTTCTTTTTTTACTTCTTCTTTGACCTGTTCTTTTACCTCAACCTTAGCTTGTTCGAGCACTTCTTGTTTTACTTCTTTCTTAGCTTGCTTTAGTACCTCTTTCTTTACTTCTTCTTTAGCTTGTTTTAGCACCTCTTTTTTAACCTGCTTCTTGGCTACATCCAATATTGCTTTTTTGGTAACTGGTGGGTCTTTCATAATCACCTCTTTCTTCTTCTTATTAAATGTTGACATTCTTTTTATTCTCCTGCTCTAGTTCTTTTATAATCCTCCTAGATACATTTCTTTGTAGTTCATTAAGATGGAACGGATCCTTCCACGCTTGAGTATAGACATCGCTTACTATAGATGCAAACTCTTGAGGTGAAGAAACACCTCTTCCTAAGTTTGCCATTCTTGAGCATATAACAATATTATCTTTTGTGTACCCCGTATCATTATATAATCTATCAACCGATGGTGCTAGTGGGTGATGGGCAACAAACAAATTATTAGGGTCCAACTCAATATTAAACCAATAACATCTTTTGTTTTGTTTCTCAAATATTTCTTTTAAATCACTAGCTGTAATTTGTATATCATAACGTGGGCGAGAGCCGTTCTTCTCTTTTAGTTCTTGCTCGTGCCCTCGTCTACCGGACACTTTTACATTTGATATTAATCTTTTCCACGGGTCTTTCATATTTTATAATTCCTCAAGGGTCTTCTATTCTCTGGATATATAGTATTATTTTTTACTATTGTCGGCCTCTTCTTCTAATAGTAACTCTTCTGTTGCGATATCATACCATGGGTCAAACTCTTCCTCATCATCTCCATTATCTCCAAAGTAATTTGGGTCTGACTCTAGCTTCTCCATACCGATGACTTCATTCCAAAGTTCCTTGGCAAAGTCCATGAGTTCCTGCTTCTTGACAGGATCTTGGCTACTAAGTTTAAACTCTTCCTCAACATTATTTATAATCATATGACTTTTATATTTAGCATTGCCACGATAATTGCATTTAAAACATTCTGGATAAACTAGGTCTAAGCCTGAATCATGAGTGATTACTATTGTGGTGTCGTGGCAAATGGGACATGGGTTTGATTTTAACATTTTATTGGTACTCCGAATATGATTTTACTTCAACAAAAGATGACTGAGTGAGTTTATTAATTTCTTTTTTGATGCTCGCTCGTACATCGTTCGTATAGTAAATAGCACGAGCAATGTCTATAAAATCCTGATCGAAGATATTTCTTTTTTCTTTTTCGCGAATACGATCTTCAAGATACCATAGCTTTTCATTTGTTGAAAACAACTGATCATATAATTTTAAATATTCTGATTCGTGATCTTTATCTTTTAATGACTCTGTGAGCAACATCATTTCACGAACAAGTTCGTCATGTTCCTTGCTTATGTGTTTAAGTTTTTGAGCGTCATCTATGTTCTCCATCTTTAATTTAATGATGGCCACTTTATCAAGTAGTTCCCCGTTAGATACTTCAATTTTCATTCGCTTATCCTTTCTTTTAATTAATCATTTTCTATTCTGTCTAGAATAATATTAACTCTGGGGTTCTTCTTAATCATCTCAACAAGGGTAAAAGTATTATGCCACTTAGCTGTGTTTTGTCTTTGCCAATGTACTAGGCACCGTCCCTTAACTAAGTCCCTTGATATTATTATTCCGACGCCCCAATCATCAATTGTATTTATATACAAAATGCAGCCAACCCGAAAACAATCGACAGTAACACGCTTTCTATCGAAAGAATGTTCATTAACGTAATCAATGCACTCGTCATCGAAACCGATTGTCCAATAATCATCATCATGTAGTTTACCCTTCATAAACAGTTGAACTTGTTACAACCGGTTCGTTTTCCTTATGCCACGTCTTTGCTTTCTCACCGTTGTCTATGTTGACCCAATAAATATAAAATAAATTTGGCTCTCCACCAAACTCCTCACCTCTCCTGTGAAACCAATCACGCGCACCTTCTAAAATAATACCAATTTTAGATTTATCTTCTGTAACAAGTAAGTCTCCAATCTTCATATATTTAACCAAAAACGGAAAATTTTAGGGCCGAAAAAGGCTACTCCTTTTCTTGGCCTCACGCTCCTTTTTTCTCCTCTCTTCGTTTGCGTTGCGGTCCTGCTCTCTCAACCAATCGTGCATGGGACAAAACATATAATGAGTCGCACTGTCATCACCCATACCACACTCGCACGTAGGCTTCTTCTTATCTGCATGCTGCAAGTAACCATTCCAGAACCATTGCTCTTTATCATAGTCTGTTGAGCCATAGTTGGGGAACCTAGTTGTCCTTACCTCACCGTCAGGATAAATAGCGTCCAATTGAATATAGTTTAACTCTACGTCAGTAATGATTCCTTTCACGTACCTACCTGAACCTCCACCATCGACGTTGCAGTTCCACCGTGGTCCATCCAATCTTTTATTTGATTCAAATTCAATATAATCATGTACTCGAAAAAATGGGCGCTTCCTCATCCTCTTCTTCACTTTCTGCTGCGATTGCTGCCTCTTCTGATTCTTTGATGCTGATGAGTTCTAAAACTTTTTTTGCATGTTCATCACCTATCTCATCTATATTTTCTACCATATTTCTTAATGCATCTTTTGGTGTTACCAATCCTCGCACCAAGTCAATACAAATTATACACATTATTCATCTTCCTCTTTCTCAATTGGCCCGAACATCAAATCTTTTTCTTCAATATTAAGTTTAAGTCTTTCCGTCTCAAGCTCCTGTAAGCTCTTCTGGAACTTTCTGAGTCCTGCTATCCTATTCCATGTATTTGTGACGTTATCTACAATATAGTGCATACAGAGGGTTACAAAGGCACTGAAGAAGACAATTGCATCCGACTGTGATTGCATCAAGTGTTGAAGAATCTTGACAATAAAAAATGTTAAACAACCACTAACAAAAATAGAAATATATCTTTTACTTCTTTCTCTTTTTTCAATCTCTCGCTGTAATTCTTTTATTGTACTGTAAAGTTGAATAATCCACTGTACCTTAGCGGTTTCTTCTTCAGATAAGTTTATTTTTTGGTTTTCTGTTTCCATCGTAATACTCCCTTGCTAACATAATACACTATGGGAACACTGTTTGTCAACCATATTATGCTATAGGCAAGCATTCTTAAAAATATCTCTTAATATTTCTACATAAGAAGTGCTGCCACTGCCAATACCTGGGAGATATTTATAATTATCCAACGCTGGTAGAGCGGGATTCCAGCCAACTTCATAAGAAGGCTTACTAATAACATAAAATTCAAATGCATCACCCGGCTCACACGAACCAATCTGGCAATTTAAAGAATTCTGTGCAACGGCACTAACATCACTTTGTCCTAACCAAGTTTGACCCTGCTCATCAGTAATAACAATTACGTAAGGATAAGCATCCTCTCTCCAGTTAAGTCCCGCTGGGTCGTCGGATGACATCATTGCTTCAGCCACATCATAAGATGGTTCATTACCACCGCCGTTGGCGTATAAAGAATTTAATATATTCTGGAATTGTAAAACATTAATAAAGGCACTAGTTGAGTTACCAGAACGAACTTCGTACTCTGAACCAGACCAAACCGCAAATGAACCTGGGAAAACTACCAAGCCAAATCTATGCTCTGATTCTGCAAAATCCGCTGCGTAGACAGACAAAGCACTGGCAAGAGCATTAATATAAGGCTGCATTGAACCTGAAATATCAATTACAAATAACAAGTCTACCTTGTCATGAGGCTCTAAGTCTTCATCGATCTCACCATCACAATCGTTGTCTAACCCGTCACAAGTTTCTTCCAAAGGAAATGTTTGGCCATCGCAGTCAGACCAAATGCCATAGGTACATTCTTTGGTGCCTCCGGTACACTCACCTATTCCTGCGTGCTCTGGATCATTCGTGCAATACTCTGTCATGCCATCTACTTGACCATCGCAATCATCGTCCCAATTGTTGCATTCTTCTGGTAGCGTATCGAAAAAATAACATGGACCAAAGTGACCTGTTTCATCACATATTTTAATACCCATTCCACAAGCGGGATCAATTATTTCATTTGTCTGAGGATCATACATAGGGGATTCAGCACAAGCTTCAATCTCTCCCTCATTGCAAAGACATCCCTCATCTACTTGACCATCACAGTCGTTGTCTATACCATTGTCACAAAGTTCTTCGGTTGGTTGCGGTGCTGTGCAATCGTACCAGTTACCATTATAACAAGCCTCGACACCAGCTCCACAAACGGTAGCACACTCACGAAACAAACCCTCGTCTCTTTGACCATCACAGTCGTTGTCAATGCCGTCACAGGCTTCATTCTGTGGATAAACAGCACCAACACAAATAGAATCAGTACCGTCGATACACATTTCTACGCCCATTTCACAAGCTCCTATGTATGTGTCTGGTCCACAAGCATCGCCCATGTCCTCTTCTTCATCCACCAAGCCATCACAGTCATCATCAATTCCGTTGCACACTTCATTGGCACCAGGATTAATATTTATATCAGTGTCGTCACAATCTCCCTCGCACTCAGACCAACCATCTGTATCATCATCTATCTCATCACTTGGTATCACGCCATCACAGTCGTTGTCTTGTCTATCACAAATCTCTGGGGCACCAGGAAAGATGGTATCGTTGGAGTCATTACAGTCACCATTACATGTAGTGTATGAATCCTCATCAAAATCATAGCCCTCATCAGTCTGGCCATTACAATTATTATCTCTTGCATCACATATTTCTTCTGATGGTTTTATATAATCGTCGCACAACAAAACATCAGTGCATCTGATAGTACCAGTCTGGCAAGCACCAATATTTAATGTTTCGTATTCTTCTGAATGTTCGGAGAGAACAACAACCTCACCAGCTTCATCGATAAGGCAAGGCTGTAAGGCTGGACAATAGGATAAGGATGCGTCATCTTGACAGGCAATTAAATTTAAAACCAAAAGGCTTAATAATATTTTTTGTTTCACATCTTATCCCTCGTTGTGATACAGTACCCTTACTTCATATGTGCCGCTGCACAATGATTCTTCTGTATCAAGAGTTTTAATTTCTAAATTAATATTTCCCTCGTATCGAGGGTGGGCGTTGGATCTATTCTGCAAAAAGAAATGCATACTCACTTCAAGATTTAATTCTTCGTTAATACATTTAAACATTGAAACTTTCTGGCAGGGATTGTTTGAACCACGGTCCACAACTATCGTATGAATTCGTTCACAGTTGGCACTCTCTTCAACGTAGAGTTCACCCTGTTCATCCACAAAAGCCCAAAAAGGTGCAAGGTAGCCGCAGGTTCCAAACATGGGGCTTGAGTAAGCTCCCCATTTGCCCTCGGGTGACATATTACATGTAAGTTCTTGGTTTGCTTCAATTGCCAAAGTCTCAGGTGACTCATCGAATGCACCACAGGCTGCTGTAATCGCACACAAAAACAATAAATAATATTTCTTCATATTAATTCCCCTTCCATAAGAATTGTTCCATATAATATTATTGTAAGGTATGGAACCGGAACGGTAAAGGGGAAAACGATATTTTTATTTAGTGTATACAAAAAAACACCTCCACTCATAAAGTAAGTAGAGGTGTTAAATTTAAAAAGTTGCTAAATTATATTTTACTTACTAGAAGGTACTTTGAGTTCAGTCACTGGAGTGTATAGTCTTCTTCGAACTTGTTTAATTGCTGCAAACCTGCCGCCTTCCAAGAATTCTTTCATTTTGACACGGGCAGCAGGTTCTGAGCGATGAATACTGTATAATATTGGCATCCCGGCATGAAGTCCCATCTCTCCCTGAACCCATACCTCGAAGACCGTTTCATATTTAATATTTTCACTTTGTGATTCCATCTGGTCCTCCATTGAACAAGGCTCTCTCAATTAAATTATCTAATTTTTTCTGATCATCTTTTGAAATACACCCATGATGCCTCTTACCATTGTTGTGGCAGTACTCATCTTCAGTAAATAATACTTTGACTCCTGCAAAATAGCCATCATCCACCAACTGCTTGGCCAACTTAGACCCCACCTCGGATGTATATGTTGAAAGAGGTTTGCCATCAACTTCATACATGAACCAAGAGCATGCCAAGAATAAAGCAATTGCGGTTGCGAAACCATAGCACATTGTTTTGATAGTTAGTAAAATTTTATTAAAAACATCATGGAGTCCATCATCTTTATTATATTCTTCGGGCTCTTGCTCTTGTTCGTGTTGTTCATCATGAATAGTCATATTTTTCCCTTTCTTTTAAATCTTTCATACCACATAATTTAGACAGTATTACAACCAAATCAGAAACTGTCACATCTCTAATTGGCTCTTTTATAACTTCATTATACATAACCTGTCCATCTACATTATTTTGATAACTAAGCGATATCAACTCAGTTGTGAACATGGCTGGCTTATAGCCAACCGTCACCAAAGAGGCACCCCATTCATTAGGGAATTTCCAACGAACAATCTCGCTTTTATTAAAGCGAGCAACAAAACTTGTATATTCTGGGAATATTTTCGCATGATATTTAAGTATTGTCAAGTCCGTGTCTGGTTTTATTGGCATATTATTTTTTAATACTCTTTCCAGACACACTTCGATGATTCGTCCTCATCTGGCTCCATCATGGCTTTTAAAAACTGCATGCTGTGTAGGTAACTAATCTTACTTTGTTCATTAAATTCAAAATAAGTATTTCTGGAACCGTAGAAGGCGCAACCGGATAATATACTTCCACAGTCATTCATGTCACTTTCATCTAGGAGGAACATATAATGTTCATATTCTTCAATATCCTCATGCTCCTCATTATGTTTATAATCCTCGATAGCTCGGGAAGCACGAGTAGCATATTTATCCTGTTCTTTTTTGCGATCCACCATTGGACCACTTCGACGAAAATGAGCGTTGACTGCATGAAAGTTTCGCACCTTCTTAGGCATATCTTTTCTTGTTCTCGACATAATTAAGCCCTTGATATAACTTTAAATTGAGAGAATTTTTCATTATCACAATACACTTTATAATAAACATTCACGTCATTTTTAAATTTTCTTGATGACCATCCATGATCATTGTCCCATGCATTGCGGCTATCTGCATAACCATAAGCAGCACTCACATGGCGGGGCCAAAATCTCCCAATTTTAAAAAAGAAAATCCTCGCAAGCTTGGTGATTCTTTTGTTGGTAACATAGCCATAGTCTTTAGTTCCCAGAACTATACCATAAGTCTGATTGTTCTGACCCACATTAAACCATACCATGTCACCAGCCTTTAACATTTAATTATCAAATCCTCCCATTTCGAGACTGATAGGGTGCATTCCAAGAAGTGACGCATTGAGAGCCAGAAGGGTTTCACCGAATTTCTGAATCTCATCATCAGGTACTTTCATTAAGTAATCCTCAAATGCTGCCAACTGGTGGATACCCACCACATATTTTGACCAGTTAAGTTTTTTGTTTGAATTCAATTCAACATTGTTCATAATTATCTCTCCTCATTAAATTTTTTAACTAATTCACGCATTGCTGTTTTAGCCTCCGCGCAACTATTAAAGTTTTTAGCGATCATAAGTGCTTCAGCATCATCACCAAAGTGAACTGTAAAAGTCCACTTACCCTCTTTGCCTATCAAGCTCATGGGAACGACAGTACCAGGAAACAATTTCATAAATTAAAACCTCTTAATCAATTTGGGCTACCAAAAAACCATACAAAGAAAGCAACATACACATCACTGAGAAATAAAACAAATCCATTAAATCCCTCCTTGTAAATAGACATAACCAAACATTACAGCACTACCTACAATAGCCCATAAGAAAACGCCACCAAAGAAGCCACTAGGCTTATCCTCTTCATATACAGGCTGCTGGGCATGTGATTCACGCAAAACAGAATTTTCCTCAAGTAGATCAGCCATACGACGAAGCATTTCAATTTCTTTCTTTACTTTCACAATAACTCCTAATTAAAGATTAGTGCTAGTATAATACATACGACTGCACCGGTCAAGCAGTATATGACAATTGCGCCCGAATCATCGACTTTTTTTTGATTTCTTAGGATCCTTTTATACAAAAAATCAAGCTGCTTTTCCTGGTATTCAAGTTTTTTCTTATCGTCCATAATTTAACTTTCTTTCTGTTAATTAATTTTATTAAATCACCTATTTGCATTACTTAATCTCTCAAGCGCTGAAGCATAAACAACCCACTTGGCTCCCTGGAAAATAACTTCATACAAAAGCTGGTCCTTGCCTGCAAAGTGCCTCGACTTATCAATGTGCCTCCCAACAATAACCATGGGTATATCGTTGTCTCTAGCTTCAATCATCCATCGTGATATTAGCTTGCTGCTCTTTTGTATTCTTACCAAATCACCTACTTGCATTCGCTGATTACCTCCAAAGATTTAGCTGGAACATTGTGAGTCATTATGCCATCCACCCAATGAACACTTACCGTGACTATTGCCGGGAACCCGTGGCGGAAGTTTTTTTTAATTACGATACCACGAGCAACTTTTAAATAATCTCTGGCAGAATGCGAAAGATTTTTTAATTTTACTAAATCTCCTACTTTTAACATTTACATGCATCCTTGTTGAAACTCTACACTGATTATAAACTCAGCCTTCTCAGGATCGTATGGTACTAGATCGTGCTCGAACTCTGCTTGAGTCCCACCTCGCTGCCAGTGAACCGTCACAAATGGTCCACAGTCTTCTTTTATTTCAGGGGCAGTCAAAACAATGCCGGTATCTTCATAGGGTTGACGCTCATAACCCAACTTTACTAATTGTCCTATTTTAATCATGTCGTACATTTACTTATAATCTCCAAATCGCTTCTGTTAGTATAGAGCGTGCTGTTAGCTTCAAACCAGTGTACCTCAAAGAGCACTGAACTTACTACGATATCCACAATTATGCCCATAGCCGCAGCGTCGATATGTTTGTGTGGCTTTGAGCGTTTTACTAGATCACCCACTTGCATTACTTAGCCTCTTTCGGATAATCACAATCAACACTGACGCCTCTATCAACCTTTACGACTACGCACACACGACCTGTTTTTTCATCCACAAAAGACGTATGCATAAACAAGACACGACCATTAGATGCGTCTCTGATATAATTAGTTTTGTAGTGTTCTTCGCTACGTTCTGCAAATACACCGGATTCTTTCAAGTCGGCTTGTGCTTCCTCTGTAGCATTCGAGATGCAAGAGCCCATTAGGGCACAAAGGGGAATACAAATAGCCGCAACAATGCCAAGCTCTAAAAGTATTTTCATATTAGTAACTCGCTTTGCAAGATTGTTCGATTTTGACACAAGAAATAGTATTGCCACGATGATTGAGTGTGGCCACACAAAGCAATTTGCCATCGTGTGCAGTGAATTCTCGAATTGTCATTCGGGATGAACTATCTACATAGCGCTTTACAGTTGTATCATCGTCATAAGTAGTAGCCGCAGATGCAGCCGCAGCCACTTCACGATACTTCGTATTCTCCTCTGAATGGTAGCCTTGATAGGCACCGTAGATCAGGAAACCAATAAGACCTAAAGTTGAAGTGACCAACACAATGGTCCAAATATTATCTTTTATGAATTTCATGCTCATCTTAACCTCTCAATAAAATGTTATGTCGTAATGGCAGGCCGGAGTTAGGTTTCGTCCGTCCAGAACATGCTACTAAAGCATTTTTTCGCCCTGCAAGGCTTCTATTCTGGTTTCAAGCTACCATCAATCGTTGCAGCGACCGCTTTCTACCCGCACCACTATTATACAGTATGGGGTATCAAAGGTCAACAATTATTTTTAGGGGGGTTAAAATTAAATTCTAATGATTATAGGTACTTAGAGAAAACGATCATTTTTCCTCGTCTCGGACGATCGTTTCGAGGTCAACATTGTCCGTATCCACTTCAATCCATACCCTTGCACCGCATGACAATGGCTTGTGAGGGGAGTATATGACTCTAGCAACCTCGACCCCATCTTTGGTTCTAAGTATCGCCTCGTGAGCGTACTGGTTGTCTTTATAGGTTTTGCAGGTTAGCACTGGTTCGTCGGTACCGTGCTTTGTGTTCTTTTTAATTTTATGTTGATTCACATGGATAATTTGTTTCACTGTGGCCCCTTCAATCTACAATGTTCCAGTCATTTTGAAACATCTCCTCTTCAATTGCATTTAAATTATTAACATAAGATTCATAAGCTTCAAGGCTCATAAATTCTTTTAACTCATCTTCTATTTCATCTTTCGCGTCATCTATTGATATATTATGATTGTACACTTCTTTAAATAAAAAGTCAAGCCTTTCTTGTAGTTCAAGTACCGACATAAACACTCCTTTGCTGTAAATTATTTATATCTAGTTCTTTGAAGCTTTATTGACTAATTTTAATTCATTTTTAAAAAACCATAGAGGTCTGGGGCTGGTATCATCTGAGAAATAATTTTTATCTCCCGACCACAAAACTAGGTACACCGGCTTGTGTAAATATAAATTCTTATCTACAAAATTAAAATCATTTTCATCATGATGGTTTGCTTCTATGGGGCCAAAAAAGTTTTCTAGTGCGTCCTGGGTGCCTGCTTCTATTTCAAGCACAATACCAATTCCAATAGTAAAATCTTCGTCATCCTCTAGGCGAACTAAATCGCCAACTTCAATTTCTTCCGATGACATATCATTATTAACTCTTAGGCTTCACCGATCTCTGTTACTATCCAGGTAAATTGATTTTTTCTCTCTGATTCACCTTGGGCTTTTAATAGTTCTTGCTCTAAACTCATAGAGTTTTTCTCTTCCATGTAAAGTTGTTGCATAATTAAAACTTTTTCTGCAAGAGTTCGGTTCTGTTCTCTTAAAGTTTCATTTTCTTTGGCCAAAGTCTCAGCCAGTTCAATTAAGTATTCTATTGTTTTGGTAAGTTCTTCGTCTTCCATAATATTACCTCTTTCTATAAGTAAGTAGAGGTAATTACAACATAAAGAAACTATTTTTTAATGATTTTTTTCCATCTGGAAATTGTTTCATCGACAGTGACACGCCTTCTAGATCCTGGGGCATCGGATTTAATACGATCGGGCTTGAGTCCGGTTCCTTCGAAATCAAAGCCTCGTTGCCTCATACCCTTTCTTCTAGCTGCTCGCCGTGACCTTACACTGACATACAAATCAGATTGTTCCAGGGCTCTTCGGAGGTTTCTATCGAATCCATAACCTATAAAATACTCTTCAATCCACTCCACTTCCTTAACGAACCTCTTAACTGCTTCGCGGTCACTCAAGATATAGTACTGTGGCTGCTCTGGGCTAGGGACCAATGGAACGGGGATGTTTGATGGAACAGCTTTGTCTTTAGTTAAAACTTTTGCATCTTTAGGAAACATCTCAACCATAAAATGAAAGGATAGAGTATATCGTTGTTTGGCAAATTGATAAAGTTCTTTTAATGTATACTTGGTCATTCCGTCTTTACCAAATACATCTCCCATGGCAACGGGATTGCCCTCCCATTGTCTTGCGAGGCTAATCATTGCATCATCAAAGGCTGTCGCTTTATCTCCTATGCTCAACCTTTTTTCATTTTCAGTCCAGAATCTCACATCTTTAATTCTAACTTGTGAAATAAAGTTTTTACTCTCTTCATCACCACCAAACAATTTGCCTTGTTCCTCATTAACTTTAGGCATTTCTTCTCTGGTCAGGAATTCTTTTAAAAGTTCCTCGGCGACTGAAGTTGCTTTATCTATGTATTGATCTCGAAGCTTTGTATAAAATTGTTTATTGAATTCTGGTAGCTTTTGTCCCGGCGCAGTCTGAATCTTTTGTCCTCCTGTCGCAGTTACCAGAGCTTTCATAAGATTCTCAAATACGCCCATCGGAATATTAAGAAGAATTTGTTTAGACGTTCGAACTGCTGTCTTGCCTCGTTCTTCTCTCTTTACACCGTCTTCGCCCATCTTCGCTACATTTTTAAAACTAAAATCAAATTCTTGGTTACCTTCTCTGTCTTCGAATTGATTTTTGGCATAAACAGAAAGTCTCTGCTTGGCTGGGTTCCGCTCTGCATGAGCAGACAGAGTGTCTAACATGGTGTCAAAAACTCCCGCTGGTAGCTTACTTCGAGGAATGCTGGCATCCTTCGCTGCTGCCATTGGATCTCCTAGAACACCAGTCTGGACTAATGCCCGAAACATTTCTTGGCTTCCGATGGAATCGTCGGCAGCATCAAATATTTCTGCAACTGGAAGTGGTTCACTAGGGTGAACAGTCCTGTAAGTCCTGGGGCCACTATTGGTGATGCCAGGATTGAATAGCACAGCAAACTTCTGGTTGTCCTGATCCTCGTGCTTGGGATTCAACACATAATAAAATACGAAGCCATCATTGGTATAAGTTTCAAACTGGTTGTTCTCTCTGGCTGCAATACACCATCGAGTGCTTTGGCCAAAGAAACAAGCTGCTTTTGTGGTATCTACCCTTACAACTGAGAGTCCATATTCATTCTCATAGACAACCGTTCCACCTGACTTGGCTCCTCGTTTAATGGCTTTCTTTTGGTCTGCCATTTTCTTTTTATTCTTGGCATCCTGGATGGCTTGAATCAAGTCTTCAATTGTCTCATAAGAATAAATATCTTTTGTTTTGATGTGAGGAAGAAGAGTGTGAAACTGACTAACTGCTTCTATAATTTTTTCGGCGTGTTCTACGAAGCCCGTTTTTGGGTAAGGCTCATCACCAACTAGTAAAGGTAGGTTCTCTTTATATATTTGTTGTATTACACTTCCAATGTTCCCGCCCTCTTCGAAGCCTTTGCCACCAGTCATATTTCCAGCATACCTAATAAGCATCTCGAAAAAGGCGTCAGTCATCCAGGCTAAATATTTGTTGTTGCCACTCGGATCTTCCTTTGAGAATCTGTCGATAAGAGACTTGCCGTTATGCTTTGTAGCCAGGAGAGGAAACTTCTTCTCAACATTGTTGAGGCGACCCTCAATGATCATTCTCTCTAATAGACTTATTTTAGCCATCTTTTAAAATGCTCCTGTAATCGATATTCTGTTTCTTCCTCGTCGTCGTTTCTTCTTCCGAACCCTGAGTCGTAGTCAAAAGGAAATTCAGTTTGCCCTGAGTCGTCGCTGGTTCGGAAAGGTTCAGCAAGAGCCGCATCAGCAAGCAAGTCACCGAGGCTGACTCTCAAGCTTGCAAGTGCATTGGGGAATCCGTTTTCTTCACTAATCATTTTTTCAATGTTTCTTACTTTTTTGAGAAATGTTCTCCACTCACCGGCATCTAGAGCTTCAATGGTTTCTTCTCTATCTTTACCAATGCTACCTTGTTTGTATTCTGGAGTTAAAAGCACGCCTAATTCTCTGGTTTCTGAATCGCGATCACCACCGACACTTACACTTGCCTTATATCTAGGTTCATTCGTTGGCCAATTATCTTTCACCCACTTGGTAACAAGCTTTGTGGCATTTTCTGATATATAATTTTTATACTCGT
>VMHT01112753.1_pt1 | contig 29743 bp, 47 predicted proteins | sample 4693611 | NCBI WGS metagenome assembly VMHT01 (sample SAMN12280063, study PRJNA550983) | marine metagenome | isolation source: seawater sampled from same location over 5 years 0.02-0.2 micron viral filtrate | place: USA: collected off the coast of southern California halfway between the port... ... | reverse complement strand
TTTGTACTATCTAAAGAAAAGTTAGTTCCAGATACTGATGTTGTAAAAGTCTTTGTACTAAATTGAAATATAATATCTGCTCTTGATGGATAAAAGCCTTGACTCCTCATAGCAAAGAAATCTCCTACGTTTTGTTTAACGAAAACAGATAGTGTCATATCTAATTCACTTGATGTTGGTTTAGAAAATGACTTACTAACATACGAAGCTGATGCAGAGTTTCTTGTTATAGTGTCTGCATTATATTCTCCACTTGGAGATATTTGACTATCAGAAGCAATTGTTATATTTACTTTACTCCAATTATCAAAATCACTTGAATACGTTAATCTGTTTGTGCTTTCATTCTCCAACAATAAAACTGGACAATCACTATTTAACCAATCTAATCTTGGTGTATCATTAGATACCTCTTCTATAAGACCATCTTTACGGACTCTTGTAGAAAGACCATTAGCTCTGTCAAAAGTAAAATCTCCACTACCATCATTAGGTAATATAGAATATACTTCTCCAGACTTATATCCGCTTGGTATTAATGCTAACTTTGGTTTAATCATCCTCTTTTAATTTCATGCAACATCCTGTTGCTCTTATCAGTATTTTTTATTTTATCTAAATACTTCTTTAATTTTATAATATTAACCTTTTTAGGTTTGTATATGTTAACGTCTTTATTCATTATATGTACCAGCCTCCTGTGTAATTAACATCTCTGTCTGGGTGCATATCTTCATTACTGCTACTAGTGTATTCTGGATATAAATTAGAATAATTACATATATAATCTAGAAACCTCTTAGTATAAAACTCAGCAGTATCATTCATTCTCTGACCTAAATAAGTCATATCATCGTGTGTTGCTGTCTCAGTATTCTCTGAAATATGTTTCCCAACACCTCCATTAGTGATAGAGAACGTGATATAAGGCAGTATAGTTGACTGTGTATACCATATAAGCATAGGCTTTATATAGTCGTCTAATAACGTCTTATAATTAACGTACTCTGTAGTTAAAATGTCACCGCTAATAACTAGCTGTTGCATTTTCTTATATAGCTTACCGCCTAAGTAGTTTTGTATGTGTAAATCCTGAGCAACCTCAATGTATTGTACAATCTTACTAGAGTCAACATTGCCTTCAATCATTGACCTTTTCTTTAGGTCTGATACGCTTATGAATAGTGCTTTCTTTGCCATTACTCCTCTTCGTCTTTAGGTTCAACTTCAGATTCTTCTGGAGACTCTTCAACCTCTACTTGTGAGCTTAGTTTCTCTCCAGTTTCTTCTTCTCTTTTTACTTTAGTAGAGATATTGTCTAATTCTGTAAACTCAATAGGCTGTAATGTTATAAAGTATAAGTCTAAATCAATTCCATTGAAATTCAATATTTCTTCTAGGGCTTCTATAATACAATCTTGTAAAGGTCTTATAATTACGTTATCCATAAGCACAGCAGCAGTTCTTAATTCTTCTGCATTGTTACCAAAACCTGTATTGTCTTTAATACCTAATAGTATAGGAGAAACAATACCGTGACCTAACATAATCTTTTCTCTAGCTTCATCAGACATAAATTGATATTGTGCATGAGCGTCAGGCAAGTGAATAGGCTCTATGTCAGCCTTTGTATCTTGTGACTCGTTAAATGCAATTATAAATTTACCTGCATTGCTAGAACCTGAGAACTTCTCATATATCTTACGCTCTAAAGCTGCTTGAGTTTCTTCAGGTGGTGTGCCATTATTGAAGTTAATCAATAAACTTGGTTGCAGACCATTCTTAATGTTGTTTATATGATAATTAGAAACCTCTTGTTCTAAGTTACAATACTGTAAACAACCATTGTAATCTACAGGGGCATAATAATAAAATCCGCTTCTGTATGGTTTTACAATATAAAGTTCGTTTTGTTGTTTCTTAGAACCGTTACCAAAAGTAGGTATTCTTTTTGGTTTATCAGTTGTTTTATATTCTGACCACTTAGGATGGTAGTAATACGCTCTTATAATACCGTTAGAGTCGCATTTCTCAGCTCTAAGAGTCTCCATAGGAAAATGTGATACTTTTAGTATTCTATTCTTTCTTTTGTTGTATGTTACTTGTATAGCAGCTTGACCTAGCATTTTGTAATCGTGAGCAATACGCTTAACTGTCTTTTTATTAAGTAACTTTCTCATTTCAAGATACTGCTCAGGTTTTTCTTCTCTATTTGTAGCTTCTAAACCTCTACCTGCAATCATATCAACAATACCATTGATACATCTAGAATTTGTTGGAGAACCCATATAATTATCTATGAGTGTCTTAAAATAGTTATTGTCTTCACCATACTTAACCCACTCCTTGTTGTATTGCTCTTCAACAACAGGGGTTTGGTATCCTGACAATTCTATTACTCTAATGTTTTTACTTTCCATTCTTAATTATATAATAATTTATTGAGGTTGAATCCAAGCTCTGTTGGATATTAAACCTGTGTATCTGTCTTTCTCTACAAAGAGCATAGGCATTTCATAAAAGTTTAACTGATATACTGGGTCGTATTTTTGAGCTAAAAGCTGAAAATAATATCTACTTGGTGAGTTTTGAACGTACTCAGACTGCATAGCATCTTCAGTAGCTATTTGTTTATGAAATACTCTTTGAGTGTTAGTAGACTCTGTACTAACAAAAATCTTACTTCCAACAGGAGCTATAGTGCTATCCTGATTGTCAATAGGTAATCTATGACTGTGTCTTTCGACAGCAGTATTTACTTGAACTAATGCGTTTGTGTAATTTACAAACCCAGAACCTTCATAAAATACAGTTGTATTATGAGATAGTATACTCTCTATCCAAGTTTTTCTATCCTCAAAAGTAGTACCTACACTTGGTGAATTAGGTGCACTACCATATGTATATACTCTATACATTTCAGAGAATCTAATATAGTTAGCAGACGTATCTTCAACGTGTGTTACAATACCATCTGTACATTTTATTAGTTGCCAAGTACTTCCGTTCTTGTATATAAAATGATACCTGCTTAAATCATCTACATCAGCAAATGAATCTTCAAAGTCTGTTAATGAAGTTCCTGACTGGTCTGAATATACGCTATCTCCAACACTAAATCCATATGAAGAGTCTTCTACATATATTGTTCTTTCAAAGTTAGTTATAGGTAATGAATTCTCTTCTCTTAACCTTAAAGTAGTTATTGTTTCATTTAACTGATTGTCTCTACCGTTTATAAAGTGAGCATAAGGTCTTTCACCTATATTGTTACCTACAGGGTCGTTTCCAAAGTCCCTAGATAAATGATTTACTAAATCTGGGTTTCTGCCATCTAAAAACTGTGCAGAATAACCATAGAAGTTTCCATTATTAGCATTAAAGTCATAGTCATATACAGTTATAGCCTCTAATGATGATGGTGAACTGTTAAACGTTCCGTATTCAGCAGAACGAACTTTAAAGTCTCCGAATGTTTCCTCTACTGATTGAAGGTATGTATAGTTATTACCTAACTTCATTTCACCTCTACCATTATTGTTAGTATCATAAACAACAGAGTTATTTGTAGATTCAACTATAGTATCATCGTTAAGGTCTGTAAGTAAAGACTTACCTGCTAACGCACTTTGAGGTATAATTGTTGTAGAAGAGCTTGAACCAGTTTCTTCGTTATTAGAACTAGAACCAGAACCAGAGCTAGAACCAGAGCTGCTAGAAGAACCAGAGCTAGGGCTGTATCCGCTAATATCATCTTCACCGTATGAAGTTGCATTGTCTGCATCAGTATCATCTGGAGCTTCGTATATGAAGTAATCATCTTCATTGTTATATGCTATATAATCATTAGCAGTATTCATCTCACCACTAAATCTAACAATATCTCTATACAAAGGAATATTGTTATCATACAATATAACAGAAAGAGTTGTTGTTTCTTCTATTGAGTTTAAGAAGTCAACATCGCTTAGTGTAACCACTAATAACTCGTTTTGAGTATAGCTAAAGCTAGAGGCTTGTATATGCTCTTTAGACTCTTGATTTATTACAGTAACAGATGTTCCAGAACCTTCTCGTCCTGTAACATTTAATGTAATGGTTGGTAAGCTATTTACGTCTGCTATTGTCATAATATTATAACAACAAATAGGTGTTTTTGTTTTATTTAATAAAAAAAGGGCTCTGTGTTAAACAGTAGCCCTCCTTTGTTAAAGATATTTAGTTATTATGGGTTAATAACTGTTGTGTTTACGTCAAAGTCTAATCCAGCTCCTACTATTGCAGAATCTACAAAGTAAGCAGGCTCTTTTTCTTTTCCTTCAAATGTAATGTTGTAACCATTCAAGTCTCCCATTGCACCACCAGTAGCAGTACCTACAGAAACTTCAACACCATTTTGAGCACCAGCTAAACGGAAGTTACCGTTGTAATCCTCAATTAAGATATGTGGTCTTCCATAAGAAAGTAATTTAAGAGCTTTTTGAGTAGCAGCATCTTGTTTTTTAAGTGCTATTGTTCCACTCTGAGTCCAGAAAGAAGTTCCATTATCTCTTGAGTTCTCGTTAGTTTCCTCAAAAGTATTGTTATCTCCTCTTAGCTCGAATTTGTAAACAACAAGGTCAGTTGTTAATGCTGTAACTTGCTCATCAGAATCTAAGTTCGCAAGTACATCAGCGAAAAGTCCAGAAACGAAGTTTGCAATGTAGATGTTTCTTAATCCACCAACACTCTCTTTACACGCTTCTGTTCTTCCAGTTGCTATATCACAAGGCATAATTTTATATTTTTATTAGTTAAACAAAAAAGGGGGTGGGATAGACACCCACCCCCTATATATTAAATGAACAGTTTATTAAGCGTAATAAACAATCTCTGCACCAAATCCGTACTGGATACCAGCAGTAAATCGTGCAATTACTCTTACGTTCTGAGAACCATCAAGGTCAGCCATATCTAAAACTTTTACTTGGTTTAAATCAGATAAAACACCTGTACCGAAGTATAAGTTTGAAGACTGAGCAGCTACCATTTTGTCATCTCCAAGACCGTTAGCCATAAAGATAGAGATTCCATCGAAAGATAACGCTCCGTTGTCATACCATTGAGTACCTTTGTTGTCAGTACCAGCGTTTGACGTTGCAGCAACACTAAATCCACCTAAAGCTCTCACGTAAGCCTTCATAACGTTTTTAGAAACGTATAATTTAAGGTCTTCTTTTCCGTAGATAGCAGAAGGAATAGCGTCTACTACTTTCCCCATCTCTTCAATAACGTTAGCAGCAGTAACAGTAGTTCCTGTTACGTCAATAACGCTTGAGTCAGCAGCAAATAAAGTAGTAAATCCATCGAACTGTCCAGCAGTAGCGTTAGTTCCGCTCCAGATAGTGCTTTCCATTTCTTCAGCTACTTTAGCAGCAACGTGAGCTACTAAATAATCAGCAAAAGATGGAGGTAAGCTGTCAAATGCAGAATATCCCATAGAGATAGCATCCCAGTCAGAACGAAAATCGTCTTTACAAAGTTGTAAGTTAACTTGGAAAGTTTCTGGCTCAAGAATTCTTTCATCAAGAGTTACAGAAGAGCTGTCTGTAAAGTCACAAGTGTCATCAGCAATCAAAGTACCTGTAGCAAGTGATTTTATAACAGCTTTAAATTTAATGTTTGGTTTAACGCTTACACCACCATTTTCAATAGTGTTAGCAGATAATAATGCAGCAGAGATAAAGCCTTGCAATTTCTCACCAGCATAAGTTGTAGTAATAGTTGTTGTAGTTGCCATTTTTATTTAAAATAATTAATTATTAAACATTTTGTTGAACACTCTGTCTTTAGTAGTCATTGGTCTGTTTCCACCTATAACAAATCTAGCTTTACTTTCTATGCCAGACTCAGGAGAGTGAGAAATTTCTTCAGCATCTTCTGATAAATCAACATCAGAGCTTAATTCTGCTGGTACTTCTTTTTGGTATTCTTCTTCTTTTTTCATAAGACCTTCGATAACATCCATAAATTCTTGTTTCATCTTTGATAGGTCTTCTTTAGTTGCGTATTCTGGAGCAGCAGCTTCTTCTTCTACTACCTCTTCTTCTACGACTTCTTCTTCAGCTAGCTCAGTAGTTTCTTCTACTACTTCTTCGCTAACTTCTTCTTGAACTTCTTGCTCAACATTTTCTACCACTTCTTCAGAAGATAATTCCTCTTTAACTTCCTCAACAGGAGTCTCAGATACTTCCGCCTCAGTAGATAGAAAAACATTTTGCAGCTTTTCTAAAATTTCTGTAGCTTTCATAAATTAAAGGTTTTTATATTAGTATAACAATTAAATTAAAGTTTATTTCATTTTTAAGGGTTTGCATTCTCGCATTCTGTGCAATCACTATAAGCAACAGATACGGTGTTTATATGTATACCCTCTGAATGATGAGTGTCTAGAACTGTATAACAACCATTGTGGTTATTTTCTAGAGTAAAATAATATGTCTGTCCAACAGTTAACTGACTATCGTGTATATGCACGTGACTTACGTGAGAATCAGAACACCTTTGTATTCTGTATCCATGCCAAGTTTCAACAAAATGAGTCCCTGTTATATTTCCAATTCCTTGTTTCCAGTAATCAGCTGCATTGCAATCCTTGCAGCAGCTTATACAGTATGTATTCTTGCACTTGCAATACTTTGCTCTCATTTTTTACTTGATTTAGGATGTTTAACTGGTAATAAATCGTAATCAGTAGTATACTTAGCATTTTGCGGTTTACCATTCTTTACTAAATACATAAAAGCGTTGACTCTTGCGTGTGCCCATTGACTTGCTGATTTTACGTTTGGAGAGTGGCTAGTGTTAAACGCACCTAGTCCTCTTTGAAATACAGATGCTAACATACCAACTGTTACGCCATATCCAAGCTTTTCTTTATATTTCTTATTAAACTCATCAGCTTTTTTTTGCAAAGCCTTTCTGTCTTTTTGAGATACCTTAGCTCCAGTCTTACCAGAAGCATCACCCTTAGCACTTCCTTCACCTTTTGGGTTTTTATTAGGTGTATCTGATTTAGGTGCTTTAGGACTACTCTTAACACCACCTTTAGGTCCTACTTCAGCCATCTTCTCAGAGTCTATCTTTTTTAGCTTACTGATAGCCCAGTTAACTCCAGCAGAGCCACCCCAAGCATCCCACATAAGACCACCGCATCCTTCAGAATAAGGTACGTCTTTGTGTTGTTGATGTCTTTTAAACGATGCCATTCTAGCAATCGTTGAGCGACTCAAGCTAGCACCTCTAGCTAGTTGAGCGGCTCTTGTCCAACCTACACTTGTCCCACAAGAACTACCATTCTCTTTCTTCCATTTTAAAGCTCTCTTAGCATTGTTTCTAGCAGCCTTTGGATAATCACTATAAGTTTTTAATTCTACGTTATTATACGCACTTAAAATCTCTTCTATCTCATATATCTTAGCTATGTCTTCTGGAGACAGTTCTTCTTCAACGCTTTCTTTAGGACCGTTTTGATTTTTGTCACTAAAGAAACCTTCTATGCTAAATCCTTTCACCTTTTCAGTCTTAATAAACTCTTCCCAAATCTCATCATTATTTACCTTAACTGAAACCATCCAAGTTCCTACAGGCATATTAAGATTGTATTTTCTAGACTTATCTTGTATTTCGTCTTCTATTATCCAAGACTCTACAACAGATAAACCACCTAGCTCTACTTCGTGTTCTAAAGTTGAGTTATTCTGCTTACCCCTTGATAGAAAAAGCTGTGATGCTTTTCTTACAGTATCTTCTGAGAAATGTATGTAGTATTCTTTATCACCATTTCTTCTGTATATCTTCTTGTTAGGAATTAAAGCAGCTCCCATTAATATACGCTTTTCAGAGTTTACCTCAGCAAGTTTTATTTCCTGTGATTTAAGAGCTATAAAATCCTCTTCTATTGCTGGATTTTCAACGATAGAGATAGCCTCTATGCCACCCCATTCATTTTCCTCGTCTATGAATAATTCAAATATATCTAAGTCTTCCATAATATTATAACAATTAATTTTCTTTTTATTTCTAATCTTCTCCTCCAAATGTAGCGTCAGACTCTATCATATTGTCTAGTTGCTGTTGAGACGTGATTTGAGAACTAACTACATATGCTTGAACAGGACCTTGACCGAATTGACCTCCAACAGTTTGTGCTAACTGGTCTTGACCTGTAGAGCCTACTAAATTAAAGTCAAAGGTTCTTCCGCCTCCGCCTTCATCTCCTCCTCCGCCACCGCCACCAGCAGCACCTCTAGATTGTAGTGTGGTTGCTGCGATTTTAGCAATAGATATAGCAGAGCCTATGTTGTTTTTAAGTATTCTTCTTTTACCTTGTATTCCAGCTGCAATAGCAAGACTTTTAAACGCAGCAGATGCTACTGGGTTTAACGCTGCCGCTGCCGCTGCTGCATTGTATCCAGCTTGTTCTTGAAGCATATTTGCTGTAATCTGAGCATTAGCAGCTTGTGTTTTTATTATAACACCTGCTATAGCAGAGCCCTTTTCTAAAACCAAAGCAGCTGTAGCTAAAGCTTCATTTTCTCCAGCAATACCTTTAAATATATTACCTAGACCCTGTACCCAAGAAACATACTCCATATTTATATTTCTCTTAGCTTCAATCTTGTTACGCTCTAGTTCTAGTTCTTGTTCAGCTTGACTCATTTGAAATGCGTGTCTTTCTCCCTGAACCATCTTTTCTACCTCTAACAAAGTAAATCCTTCGTTTAACAAGTTTTGTTTCTTTCTCTCTAAGTCATCTTCAAAGTTAGCTTGTTCAGCATCCATTCTTTGTCTAGCAAGTTCGTTCTGACCTTCTATGTCTTCAGCACCCACAGCACTCATAGGTCTGTTTAAAGCTCCTGCTCCTGTCCCAGCTCTAAGTGAAGCTAGTCTGCTTTCGTCAGCTTTTATTCTTGCTAGTCTTTGATTTACTAGTTCTTCCGCAAACTTACGTTCTAACTCTAGCATCTTAACTTGTCTTTCAGCAGTTTGCTTAATACCTAAAGCAGTAAGTGCCTCTTGATACTCTTCTTCTGCTTGTATTTGACTATCATTCCATACTTTTCTAGCTTGAGCTTTCTGCTTGTCAGTCTTAGCACTTTTCATGAAATCATCAAAACGTTGCTTTTGACGCTCTAAAAACATATCTCTTCTTCTCTTTACATCATCTCTTTCATAACGCTGTCTTATGTCCATTTTCTTGAGCTCGTTTTCCTCAAGCATCATCTCTTGTTTTTTATAGCTATCAAGTATTAGCTTAGACATATCTAGTAGTTGCTGTTTAAGAATTCTATTTCTTGTGCCAGAACCTGATTTTTTAGAGTCTCCAAATAAATGCTCTAGAACTATTCCATCGCCATCTTTTTGTTTTGCAAGCAACATATCATAAAGCTTAGTATATTGCTTATCAAATTCAATAACCTCTGAACCAAATCTTACTCTTGCCATCATTTCAGCTGAAGGTCCTGCAGGATTAAATATAGCAGCAATCTTTTCCATATTTGTAGGGTTTAATCCCTTTACAGCAGTCTTGATGAAGTTTTGCATAACTTCCTCAGTTTCCTTAAGAACAGCTTTAGCAAAAGCAACTTCCTTCATTGTTGTAATCATCTCCGATATTTTAGAGTTGAAAGAGTCTAAAGCTATTGTACCGTTGTCTATGAATCCATTAAGTTCTTCAAATTCAGTTCCTGCTTTTTGCAGAGCTGAAACCTTATCTTCTAATGCTACATTACTGTCGTTTAAAGCTTCTCTAAGCAAATGAAGTTTAACTACGTTTTCTGTTAATGATTGTGCCTCTAACTCCCCTAATTGATTTTTTGTTTCTTGAATGTTTTGTGAGAAGTAATCAAAAGCCGCAATAACAGCTTGAACAGCTATTAATATACCAAGAGGACCCATTAATGCAGAACCCATAGCTTTTAATGCAGCACCTGCCCCTCCAGCTTGTTTAGCCATAAACGCAAAGTTAGATGCTAATTGCTGTAAGTTGTTGGCAACACCTCGAATACCATAAGGAGCATCTGATATAACACGACCAACTTCAAGAACTGATGCTGTAGCTCCACCTGCTGCGGCAGAAGCCCCAGACATAGCTTTACCTAACTTATTAAAGTCATTTGCAGCTACATTTATATTTCCAGAACTCTGAATCTTGCTTATATCAACACCCAGTTGTTTTGCAGCTTGAGATGCCTGTTTTGCTGTTATTTTTATTTTATCAAAACCCTTTTCAAGTGACTTAAGCTCTACGTTACCTTGCTTGTCAACTTTGATTTTAATATTTATACTTTGTTCTGCCATTATTTACGTTTTAGTATGTTTCTAAATTCTTTCCAGCTTTCTGGTCTTTTGTATTTGCCTTTTGCTATATCTATATCCTCGTCTCCTACTAAGAAGTCATCAGCGTTTAATAAGTCTATTAGTGCTTTTAATGATTCCATATTAACTTAATTTACTTTCTGTTCTAGTCATTAATTCTAAATCAGCCTTACCTGTATTTAAGTTTAGCTTCATTTTATTTATTCCGTAAAGCCTGTTGTTTATTATTATCTCATCATCTAAGGTCATCTTAAGTATTATACTAACTGGTAAAAACGCTTTTGCTTTTACTATTCTAGACCTTCTATTGTAAATATCTTCTACATATTCTTTGTAATAAGTGTCAAATAAACTCTTTGTGTTTTCTACTTGATGAAATTCATCTACTTCACTACCAAAGTTTATAGACTGCTCTTCTACCAAAAGACTTCCGTTATAGTAAGACCTAGTATTTGAAGGTCTTATGTATTGAGTTAAAAACGAAGTGTCATAAGTTGAGTCACCGTTATCCCATAGTATTACACTAGGAGAATTACCTGAAGGGTCTGATGATAAACTTTGTTTTATAGCGTAAAAAAGTAGAGGCTTAATATTAACTGGGTCTTGATTGTCATTTACAAGCCAACCCCATCCAATATTAGTATTAGCACCTCCAGTTTGATTAGTACTTCTTTCATACATAACTTTCTCAAACTTATTCTTAACGTTATAAGTTCCTCCATCAAATGCCAGAGTATTAAATATCTCTGTGTTTTGAGATAGATTATTCATCTTCTCATTACCAAACTCATCAGAAGTTATGTTATTTGAATTTAAAACAGCAAATGTGCTAGGCTTTTCAAACTCAAAGTTTATTACAGAATATAAGTTTGTTCTATTTAGATTTATAGCATCATTATCTATATACTGTGTTAAGTCTATTTGCTGTCCTTCATCATAGTAGTCATTTAGCGTTTTGACTACTATTTCATCATTGTCAAAGTAAGCTACTAAATTAAATGTTTTAAATAGTGAAGTAAGAAAGTCAATAACTTTAATGTCTGGCATACTTCCTATTGCATTAAACTTAAGAGTTTCTCCTGCTAATGAATACTCAGAAGTCTCTGTTGTGGTTACAAATCCACTACTTTCTACATACTCTCTTGTTGTTCTCTCTATTGATAATGACTGACCGAAATTACCAACATTCTCACCTTGTATTTTAAATTGTAAATTTCTTACAATTTCCTCACGAATAAACCCACTTCCGCTCTCAACATTAAATACAAATGTAGTACTTAATCCTCCTCCGCTTTGTTCTAAGTACTCAGTACCTGTATTTGTATCTGTTACAGCAACACTATATACTGAACTAGGATATAGCGTTTGAACTGTGTAGGTAACTTCATATTTCTGATACCCAACATCAGAACTTCTAACCGCATTCCAAGTTGTTAAAGGTCTTAGGTCATTTCCAGAGTCTAATGAGAAGTCGTCTATATCAGTAACAACAGTTCCAGCAGTACCAGAGTATCTGCCAGATTCTTTACTTAACAACATATACAGCTCATAGAATTCTAAGTTTGTAGTAGAGAAAAAGTCATCACTAAATGTTAAACCGTATCTTTCTTCTATTGCTTTTATTATATGATAAATTCTTATACCAAACTTTAAGTCAGCAAATATAACTCCTCTTGGAGTGTTTGTCTCTGATATATTTAAGTTTCTAGATGCACTAGCTCCTTCTGCTGGATTTGGTGATGGAACTGTACTGTCGTAGAAATAGTAATCTCTAGAACTTATAAAAGGAACACATAAGTCTCCAGCATGAGATGTTCCTGTGTTATTTACAAGAGTACCTCCAACTAGATTATATCCATTCTTTAAACCAAACTTAACATTGTCTGATGTGTATGGTAGACTAAATTTATTTAGATAACCTGTATTTAAGTCTTTTAGTTTATCGTCAGAGAATAGTTGCTTAAGACCTACTGTTTCTCCATAGAATACTATACTATAGTTCTTAGCCTTATTCTTTTTTAGTGAAGCACCTTTTAGAGTTATTCTTCCTTTTTTGTAATCTACTCCATTTATTTTTATAAGACCCTTTACTTTTATTCTAGCATCAAAACCATTTATTATATCCCAGTTATAATAGTGAGAGAATATAAAGTTATTGTTCTTAGAAGCTGGAACTTTAAATTCCTGTGTAAACTCAGTAAATACCTTTCCTATATCTCTAGCGTCTTTTATAGAGTTGTTTATGTTTATATCTTCAAATTCGTATAAATCAATTCTATTATATTCGCCAGCATCTGAAGAATCTAATTTTATGTATAGTTCTACGTTTCTTCTCATTAATTTATTGAATTTATCTTGTCAAACGCAAATTCTAAATCTATCTCGTAGTTTATTAATTTATCATTTAATTGTGTTTTATACTTTATTGAAGAAGCCTTTATGTTAGCAGGAAGAGTTACGTTGTCGTACTCAATCCATAAAACCTCACTAAGCATAAGTTGTCTAAATATTTCATTATATGATTCTCTATAGAATCCTGAACTCAATCTTAATGATTCCTTTCCTGATACATATATGTTTCTATATTGATGATTGCTTGTGTCATAAGTAGTGTTGTATACTCCTCCAGAATCTTTAACAGAACTTAATACAGAACTTCTATAAGAATCTGTTTCTACGTCCATAGATAAATCGCTTCTTTTGTAGAACCATAAATCCTGTAGTGCACCAAACTTATTTATAAACGTTAGTTTGTATGGCTCGTATTTACATTCATCAATACTTTCTACGTCTATTATCTCAACACTTCCATCATATCCTGTTATGTATATTTTTTGTACAGGGTATATAGTATATAATCCTTCAAAACTCTGGAAGCAAGAACTATCTTCAAATATTCCACCATCCATTAATACTCTTTGCATAAAATCATCAGCACCATTAACTACATTGCTTACATAAAGTATTTGCTCATCACAAAATGTAGAAGTTCCAATATCTGCTGAATATATAACATCTCCATTATAAACAAACTGAACAGAGTCTGTAGCGGCTCTTAACACAGGTATTCTTACTGGAGAGTCATCTGGCTTTGATATGTATGTATTAGATTGCATAAGTGGCTTTTCTAATACAGGATTGTATCCATCTTCAAAATAACCATAGCCATCAAATCCAACAGCTAAGTCTGATGGAGCTGCAAATTCAAAATCTATTAATGTAGATGCATTTGTTGTTTTGTAAGTTCCGTTAAAGTTACTAGGCACAAAATCCCTAACCAAAGGACTTATATCTGATAATGCTAATTCATTTACTAAGGTTACTGTAGATTCAAATAAGTTTTCATTGACAGGGTTTGAAATCCATAGCCTATCATTGTTTATGTCTAATGTTAGTTGAAAACTTGATGCAGTAGCGTCTTGCCTGCTTACATAGTAAGGGCTTCTTGTTAAGATATTATTAAAACTTCTATTTACAGTTCCAGTAGTTGCAGTTATAGCTCCTGTTGTATTAGAGCCTCCAGCTTGAACTACAGAAAATGTTAGCTTGTTGTTACCTAGAAAGAAGTTTTGAGTTGTAAAACTTATTACAGCACCGTATGCAAGAAGCTGTAACTTACCACCATTTGTAGTTATGTTGTCACCGCTAATTAAATCTCCAGCAAAAGATAATAATGATTGAGAGAGTTCAGGAAAAACAGGAGCTGGGTATGTAGCTGGAGAAGTCCAAGTTATTGAATTACCAGCAGAGTCTGTAATTATTATTGTATCTCCTATTGTAAATTCAGATGTAACATCTATTAGTACTTTATTGTATGTTATTGTCATTACTTTTTGTTTATTTCTTGATTCATTTCTTGAATTATCTCATCTATTGTTTGCTTAAATGCATTTGTAATCTCTTCATCTATTTTGTTCTCTATAGCGTAGAATGCTTTTTGTATAACTTTACTTCCAGCCCAACCACTATTGTTTATTCTCTTTGCTATTGCAAAGGATGCTTTTTTATAACTAATGTCACTAAGACCACCACTTTTAGGTTTCAACCCTTTAAACTTCATCCACCTAGAAATACTACTTACCATTTCTGGAGAAGGTCTCTTAGATGTGTGTTTCTTTCCTTCAGATAAAGCCTGTAAGTATCTATTAGCTGTAATAGTAACAGCGTCAGCAGAAACTTTAGGCTTTATACTATTTAATAAATCTTTAGAAGCAACATTGCCAGAAGCCTGTATACCGTTTTTTAATTCAACAATATAGTATTGACCAATTTTGTCTAAGGCATTTTGTATGTTTGCTTCAAAACTCATTAGCAAGGTCCTACTCCAATAGATGAACCTCCATCTTGGAACTTCTTAAGTGTTATACTTGTTTCCCACCCAGCAATCTCATTTTCAAATCTATCTCTAAAAGGAGTTGCAGTTGCTTCGTCTTCTACTCTAGAATACTTAGAAGCTACTAAATCTAGCTTTCTAAGTGCATTAACAAGCTCAGTAACTACTCTTAGTTGCGTGTTTAATATATCTTGAGTATTGTCGTTTCCATAAAAGTCATCTACACCTAAATTCTCGTCAATCACATCTACTATATCAGCAGCGATAATATTTATTCTATAATCAATAGTGTTTTGTTGTATAACAGCCTCATCTAGCATTATATGTAATAATGGGAATGTGGTGTCTTTGTTGAGGTCTACATCTGATATATCACCAAATGTAATTTTATTAGTGAAATCATTCTCCTCTATTAGTTGTTTAAGTAAGTCTATTAATTCGTAAAAGTTCATATTATCTTTTCATTGATTTCTTAATTAGAGCATTCTCAACTCTGTTTTTATCTTTTTCATATTCTAGCATCATAAAGCACTTATGAAGACTGGTTTTTGTAATTTCGTCAATTCGTCTAACATCTCCCTGAGCAAGTGTATGTATTGATTGATACCAACCCCACTTTTTCCCAAAGTTAGCTTGGATGCTTGTTGAGCTCCCTCCTTCAACATCTGCTTCGCTAAAGAGTCCAGAGTATAATTCTGTAATTTTATTCCTAAACGATAAAAAAAAACCGTAGCTGATAAAGCTACACTAACTGGCATATCTAACATAGCCTCGCTATACTTAGCACTACCTTGATAATCTTCTATCAAATAATACCCTTTACTGTCTTTAGTAATAGGTCTGAACAATACAGCCATAGCTTTATGCATAGACTCCCACTTACCAACATAAGTCTCTAAGTCAATATACTCACCAAATGATATATCATCTAGTTTAGGTATAAAACCAAACTCCACAGTCCTTTCTCCACCTTGTCCATCACTACCAGTCATCTTAAATCTATTAATTAACTTACTAGTGTCCTCATTAAATAAGTCGTTTATGTGTTGAATAGTATCTTCAAACTCTGACAACTTAATTCTCTGCACATCTTCAGCAGACATATTACAAAATATCTGTAATATCTTTAACTTAAGATACGTCTCATCTTCCTTATCCCACTTCTCCAATATCTTTAAATAATCCTGATACTGTCCTAGTGTAATCTGCCCCAAACTAAATGGTATCGTCAAATCTATTTTACTCATAGTATTATAACAATATTTTATAAATATCATTTTATCATAAATAATATCTATAGTTGTTTAAGTATTAATACTTTTTATCTATATACCTAAAATGAAATTAATAGGTTTTTGTTATAAGTATGTAGCAGTCGCAAATCTGCCTAAGTTGCCAAACTTCTATAGATGATATAGTTGGTTCAGGTAAATTAAATCTCCTTAGAAATTGCACTACTTAATCCTTTGTTGTTTTCGCTGATGCCCAAGTAGTATTCAACCTAACGAGTAACACGCTAACCATTAGACTAGCAACCTAAATCTAAAATAACAAGATATAAAAAAAGGGGGGCATCATATTAAACATAGAACTGTTTCCACATATATTTCTGTAATCAATAAATCAGTTTTAGTCAAAAAGAGTTTTGACCCCCATCATATTAAACATATGTTTGAAATCATTGGAATGGATAACTCAACCCACCATACTTTCAATTTACGTTAATTGCACTAAAATACAGCTAATTACAGACGTTTTAAGGCTGTTTTAAGCGTGTTTACGCTGAGGTTAATAGTTGTATACTAGGCAAAAGATATTAGGCTCTTAGAAGGGCTTAAAATCGGTCACAAACTACAAACATAATAAATATTAATAATCAACAACTTATTAAAATAATTGCATAAAAAAAGAGGCTAAAATATAGCCCCTAATTTGTGTTAATATGTGTTTAAATTTACTTAATATTTAAGTGTTTTAATATCTCATTAATTGTAAAGTTTGCCGAGTCATTTAAAATATATTCTCTTTTAAATAAGTCTAACAATTTAAAAGTTTGAAACCTGTTTTTGTATCTTATGAAGTCGTCATTTAATACATAGGTTTTTAGTTTCCCTTCATTGTCTAGTGTATAATTTATAAAAGTTTTATTACTCTTTATTATATTTAATTTTTGTGTTAACGTTGCTTTCATAATGTTTATTAATTAATAGTTATTAAATTACCGTTCCATTCTTTGCCGTTAAGATACCAAATATAATTTTTTTGATGTATATTAACATTTGGCAAACCGTTTAGTCTTTCTTTTGTTGTGTTGGTAAACCAACCACAATTAGAAATTTTTATTTTGTTTGTTATTCTGTCTCTTATAGCTATTGTATTCCCGTGTAATTGTAATTTTATAACGTCGTTAAATACTTTAACTTTTGTGTTTTGTTTACTGAAAGTAAATCCCCAAACAAATGCGTTAATACTTTCCTTTGTTATTTGTCTCATGCTTTTATAGTTTTAAAATACTTATCATTAAATTTTATTTTTTCAGTCTCTAAATATGGGTTATAAATTATAATATCATTTAAATTATATTTTAAAGATATACAGTCTTGATTTAATGACAAACAAAAGTTTTCTATTATTTCAATTACTTTGCTTAGTTTATAACTGCTATCCGAATAAATAACAAGAGTTTCTTCTTTATCTCCTTTATATGTGCTATTTTTTAACATTGAAGCCTTAACAGATAAACCAATATAATTAAGCCTATCAATAATTTTATTTGATTTTATAGGGCAATTATTTAAACCTATATTAAGAAATATTTTATTTTGTCTTTTCATTTTGTAATTTAATTAAATAGTTGATAAAGTCTTTGTTTTGTGTTTTGATTAGTTTTATTAATTCCTTTTTATTTAATTTCTCCATAATTAAAAAGAATTAAAACCCTGAGTTAATGCCATTACCGTGAATAATGAACCAACCACTAAAGTGAAAATTAACATTGCTTTAACTTGTAAATCTAATTTTTTAAATGTTTTCATGATGTTTTGTTTTAATTGTTATTGTTTTTGTTCTCTACAAATATACAACCTTTTTTTAAATACCAAACAAAAATATTAATTTTTTTGCAAAATATTGTTATTTATATTGATTCTAAATAAAGTATTATAAATGTATAAATATATATGTACGTGTGCACGAATACAAAAATATTTTTAATTATCCAAACATTAATTTAATTTTTTTTGCTAGAATTTGCAAAGGTTGTTTTTTAGATTTAACAAGAGCAAAAAAGAAGATATATTTTTTTGTGACCCCATAATATTAAACGCACCCCATTATATTAAACATATATAAAAATTCTCCCCCATTATATTAAACAAAAAAAAGAGGTGCATGACTGCACCCCCTTAATATAAAATCTAAATTTATTTTATTTTTATTCCGTTATTTATTTCTTCCCTTATTACTTCGACAAGTCTAAATGTTTGGTAATGCCTCCTAAACTTTGTTAAATCGTTTGTAAGGCGGTAATCTGTAATTCTGTTATCATCACCTATGTTAAGTAATATAAAGTCCTTACGGCTATTTATAATGCGTGTAGCATCAAATATATTTATTGTATACATTATTTTAAATCGTTTTTAATCTCATTAATAAAATCCTTTAAATCTTCTTTTAGTGATTCTTCGCCTTTCTCTATGGCTAGTTTACACATTTTATATAAAGATGGTAAATCCCTGACTAGAGAATTTGCGTCCCATTCTATATAAATTGATTCTTCAGGTAAAAACCCCATAGCTTCAATGTGAACTACATTAGGACTTGACCATAAACTATTTGTTGTTGTAATAAATACTTCTTTTAATTCTGTTTTATTTTCCATTTTATTATTTTTTAATTGTTTCTATATGTGTTAAAATTGACTCGTATACGTCAAAGAAGTGAGATTCTAAAACCTGTACAATTTCTCTGTCTGATATTATTTGTTTCATTTTATTCTATTTTAAATAATTCTAAATATTCATTAAATAATTCTTCTAAATCGTCTTTTGCTTCATAGAGTTTTTCTTGTTCTGTCTCTTGCATCAATAAAGTAGCTAAAGTTTCACTACTTAATTCTCTAGGCTTAAAGTCGAAGCGTGAAGCCAAAGCTAAAGACTGAGACAAACTCATATCGTTATCCATAAGGTACTCCATAGCTACTTTATAATAAATACATTCTATTGAAAAAGTAGCTTCAATCAAGTCATTAAAATATTCCTCAAAATCATCTTGTTCTGTTTCAGGAAACGTATCTATATCTAATTTATATCTTGTTTCTAAATCTGAGAATTTTTCTTCTATTGGTGTCATAATTATATTGTTTTATTGTTATTAATAGTACAAACATACGAGCCATAATTCAATAAAAAAAACTATTTCGATAAAATGCACAATTATTCGATAAGATGCATATAACTTCTTATTACGAAAAATATTTTTAATGGCAAAGACTTTTTTGCTGATTTTTTTACTTAAACAACATTATTATGTAAATATATTTGTTGTATGAATAATTTTATAAAAAGACAAATAAAGCTATTAATTAAAATACTATTATTTTATGTGGTAATTTTTGTCACAATAATATTTCTATATTTTGTTTTTGCATTCCCATTTATCCACTAACCAAGATACCCCCATTATATTAAACATAGTGGGGGTATAGTATTAAACATACCCCATAATATTAAACGTCTTACCTGATTACATATCTACCAGAGTTTACACCCTGAAGTAAATACATTAAAGAATATCTAATCGCATCAATGTAGTGATTGAACTTATCTACAGGTCTTTGATTTCTTTCATGCCAAACATAGTTGTTTATCTCTCTTATGATACCGTTAGATTCTCTGTCAACTATTATCTGATAGTCTTGCATAAGTGCAATACCTGAAAGTATTGAACCTTTCTTTTTTATTGTAGGCTTTATATTTAAACCCATATTCTTTAGCTCTGATATTAAACGAGGCTCTGAGTTGTCACATATAATTAAATCTGTACCACACTCTGTTTTATTCCTGTAAGCTATATCTGAAGTAGATAGATTTGTCTTTCCATATATTTGCTTTACATAAACACTTCTAGTGTCTTTATCTACTGCTACCTTCACTAAACTAGTTATATCTGTAGAGAAACCAAAATCCTGTCCATAACACATAAGCTCTGTCTGTACGAAGTGACCTACCTTCCAGTTAGTTATTATAGTTCCCTCTGCCTTGTTTAGCCAGCCACCAAGTATCTGATGCTCAAACTTAACTATATCACGTCTTTTAAGGTCATATAACTGCTCTAAATAACTTTTAGATAGGTTAGTCTTATTATCCTCAAAAGTAGTGTGTATGTACGTTACATCAGCCTTAGAGCCATTTGTACCAGCTTTTACATTAGGATACATAAAGAACCTCTGATATATCCAATGCTCTTTAGTTGTTGGATTTAGTATCAATATAACCCTGTTGTGTTTAGTGTTAGAACGTATGGAGAAGTCAATCTTACTGAAAGTATCTTCATCTACAAGTTCTTCTGCCTCATCCAATACAAACGTTGTAACGCCACTAAGAGACTTCAGGGCGGCTGTTTGATTACCAGATGATGTTCTGATGCCTTTAAATATAATAGAGCTTCCTGTGGTTAGATTTATAATCTCATCCTTTGTTATCCTAAAATCACTCTCTACTCCCATAAGCTCAATCTTTTCAATGAACTCTGGTATAATAGATGCAGCTGCTGATGTTAAAGTAAATCGAGTAAACAATACTTTATGTCCTGACTCATATGTTAAGTTAAGTAAGAATACATTTACACCAAATGACTTACCTGAACCACGACCCCCTGTAACAACAAAATACCTCGATTTATCAGTAAAAAGAGGTACATACTTGTCGTTTAATTGTATTGAGTTTTTCATTCTTCTGATTCTATATCAATGGTATTATCAATCTGAGGCTGTTGATTATTCATAACAAAGTTAATTGTAGGTGCTGACTTTGTTTTTCTTTTACTGTCTGCATTTATACTGTCTGATGGTTTACCATAAGCATATTCCATAAGCAACTTCATCTGATTAAAGTTAGTCTTTGCTAGTTCTGCCATATGTTTAAATGCATCCTTCTCACTTCCGAATACCTCTTTCATAGCTGAAACAGCATAAGATGCTATTCGTTCTTTCTTAGCCTTAGTAGTTCTGGCAGGCTTTACCATTTTGTCTTTTGTAGATATTGGCTTTGGTGCTAATCTTTTATTATACTTTCTGCCATCATTCTTAGAAGTCTCTTCTGATTTTTTATGTCTACTCATAACATTATAACAATTTATTTATTGTTTTGTTTATTGTAGAGCTTTACATAAACGTCCTCAACTGCCTTATGTATAGTTCTTTTGGTATGTGTCTCAGTAAGCAAGGCTTTTTGGTGAGCCTTGCAAACTTCGACTTGGTAGGTTAAGTTATCTTTTGTAACTGGATATATTCTATAACCTTCTTTAAAGCACCATTTAATTATATCTTGAGACAACATACTATTCTTCTTCGTCTTTGTTATATCCTGTCTTATCTTGAATGACTTTTATTTCACCCTCAATCTTTTTAGTTAATACAAATAGCTGAGATACTACTTTCTCTAATCTACCTATTCTTTGTTGCTGTGTTAGTTTTTTAAGTCTCATGATAAAAATGGATTTAATACTCTGTTATTTATTTTAGCACCTTTCTCTTGTACAATAGCTTTAGGCATAACTCTATTCTTCCTAGCCTTATCATAAGGCGTAAGCCTATTGCTGAAGAAGTCGTTTAACGATTCTATATCCCAGTCAAACATTACTTCATTCATTTTGGTTATGACTTGTTTTATATTGTCTTGTATGTTAATCTTAATCTCTTTTTCTGTTTTAGCTTTTAATACATCTATAGGTCTATCATAAATAGGTTTTATGCATAAGTCATATTCAGATACAATATCATCATATATAATTCTATCTGAGTCATCTATTACATCTAATGAGCAATAGTGATAGTAAGCAACTTCGTGACTTAGTCCAACTGTTTTACCTATAGATTCCCAAGTGTAATCCAAATTTCTTGCTAGACTGCAAAATACTTTTCTTGCATAAGATACTTTTCTAGTTCTACTTCTTTTAGCAATATCAAATTTATATCTTTCGTCTAATTCTTGTTTTAATTGTTCTAATGTCATTATCTTGTTATTTTATTATCAATTTTCTCTATTAAATATCTTAATTCACTTTGTTCCCACTCCCCTAGCTTAACCCCATTTATGGATAAATCAAAGTGGTCTTTCTTTTCTGTTTTTTTTAGTTCAATGTTTATATACATAATTTATTATTTATTGTTCAATTTCATTATCTAATTCATTTAAAATAGCTTGCATTGTATTGTTCTTAGCAAAATTTATAGCCTGTCTTATACCATCGCATTGCTCATATAAATCCTCATATTCAAAACCTGATATTACTTCTTCAAGCTCATCAATAGTTTCTCCTTGAGATATACTGTACAATGCTAGTAAATAATAAGAGTAAACTATATCTTGCTGTGTTTCATTATACATCTGTTCTTAGTTTAAGTAGGTTATAAGACTCAATATACTTTTCTCTAGCCTTAGACTTGTAATAGTCCTTGTAAACGTTGTAAACAGCCTTCACCATTTGGTATTTAGTTGTTAATTCACCTAATAACTTACCTGCATAAACCTTTCCCTTACCACTACATACTAATATGTTGTCTGCTGAGTCTCCTGCTATCATTTGTGTATAAAAATTCCTTAAAGCATCTACTTCAGATACTTCAATCAATGTATTTTTGTTATAATTGTATATTTTAGCTGGAAACTGCAAATAATCTTTATCTATAGCCACAATAACAGGGTTTTCATCGTTATTTTTGCTATGTAACCATATTTTAGCAACTAAATCGTCAGTTTCTATGCCATATCCAAACATAGATTGCCAATCTTGCTTACAATAGTCATGTAATTGTTCTAAAAAAGGAGGTGTATCTATATTTTTTCTATTAGCCTTGTATGTTTTAGTTATAAACTTCCTAAAATTACCTTTTGAACCACTACAAACAACTAAACTAACAATATCATAGCCTAAATCCTGTAAATTGTTCAAAGAATTGTTTATTTTAGCATCTAACTTAACTTTAGCCTCCTCTAAGTCATCAGAAGCGGATGCTGAAGCGTAAATCATACTGTCTGCGTCTAAAATAGCTTTAATTTCCATAATTCACTTATTTATTTAACAAATATAAACAAAATAATCAACAAAACCTAATTTTTTTTGTTATATTCACTCAAAGGAGCTTCTCCATCAGCTTCTAGCTCTTTTTGCAGGTTAGCTAAGGCTCTCCAAGCTACTTTTGCACTATGTCTAACCCCATCTGTGTCTATTGTACCAGATTCCATTAGATGACGTGTTAAAGCGTCTAATTCGTCTCCAGATTTACTCCTATCCCAATGTAAAGGCTTGTCTGGATGATGTTGTTGATTTCCAGCCCAAGAAGTCTTAGATACTTCTCTTATTGCATCTGGAAAGTATTTAAGCACACCACTAAATACAGGCATACTCTTTCTTTCTATTACATAAGCTGATTCAGTTCCGCTTATTATGTCGTGTGTTACATTCATAGTCCACATATTTAAAATAATTCATTAATAGGCAACAGAATACCTTTTGAGGTATTGCTGTCGCCACCTAATTTGTCTCTGTTTGTTCCTAGATACTTTCTGCATTTGTGTTTTAACAATTCAGAAGGTATCAAATGAAATGTATGTTTAATACAAAAGCAGTAGTAATCTGCTTCACTAGTACTTATACCACTAGCCTTGCCTCTGCTTTCATACTCAATAAACACATTACCTGTCTCAGAAGCCATAAGGTCATACTTAACCTCAATCTTTTTGCTTGAGAATATGTTAGCAAGTTCTTGTTCTTTAACTTGCCCAACTTTTAAATCGTATTTGAAATCGTTATTGTAATTCATTATAAATTCATAAGTGCATTAATGACAGTATGCCCACCAATAACAACAGCACATCCTATGGCTGGCTTCTTACCTGCCTTAGCGTATGCAAAGGCATATTTCTCGTGGTCTATACCACAACCTACTTGTGTTCCAAATACTTTGAACTTAGCACCTACAGACCACTCTGTATAACATTGTGTATGCAAATGTCCTTGAACTGTACTCATCATATCTGCTTTAGATTTAGTTCTAGCAGTACCACCTTCTCCATGAATATACTGAACATCATCAATAACTAGCCTTTCTATAAAGTTCCAATTAGGTGTGTTAAGAACTTCCGAATAATCTCTTACCCATCTCTTTGGTATAGATGAGGTCTGAGCTTTTCTAGATATTATCCTATCGTGATTACCGATAGTAACATCAGCCTTTGGAAAGGCTTTGTACCATCTAGCTATCCTGTCTATCGCTAGGTCCAGTTCATCTCCACCACCCATACCATCAGCATCTGTTTCGTGATAGCTTGAGTAATGATTGTCTATAACATCACCAATAAACACAACTCTATTACAATTGTATTTAGAATAAACATCTTTACAATGTTTAAGGTACGAGTCTAAACAAAAAGGCTCGTGTAAGTCTCCAATAACTAAAACTCTAGTTTCGTTCTTAGTTAAGTTCTTAAACGCCTTTAGCTTGTTTCCTTTTAATCTTGGTCTAAAGTCTCTCATTATTTATAGTTTTGTATTAGTCTTCTAAGTTCATTAATCATACCCCTAACACAACTAGGACAGCTAGTCATTTGTTTTCTTTGGTTAAACACTCTATTGTATATATTCAACAAAGCTCTTTGCTCAACCATAGTTACATTAGGTTTATTTTTAGACATAAACTCATTTAGATAATTGTATTCGCTCTCCTCAAGACAATTTGTAACCTTATAGCTCATTATCTCATTAAGTTTAGCCTTTCTCTCATCACAACCACAATCCTCTCCAAAAAGTGCTTTAACAGCTTTTTTTACTCCTGTTGCTTTAGTAATCTTCTCAACAGTATCTCCAAGTCCTTTTGACTTGTTCTTGTTCTCTAGTTCAAACTTAGCCTTCCATTCTTTGTAAGCCTTAGTTCTTTTGTCTCCTTTAAACTCTTCCATAATAATTAAATTTTATCGTAATCTCCGTTATAATAATCCTCAGCATCTTCTGAGAAGTTTTCTCTTATAATCTCTCTATATCTCTTTATTGAGTTATAAAGACTGCTTCTACCTATACCTGTCTCTTTAGATAATTTATCCAGAGACAGTCCTGTAGTAAAGTAAGCTATGAATATATTTCTAGAATAAAACTCCCAGCTATTTACTTCTGTAAATATTTTATCCATAAGCCTATTAAATCCTTTCTCTTCTTCAACATCTATAAACTCTTCTCTTATACTATTTAAAGTAAAGTCTAGAGCGTCTTCTTGTATATCTAAAATCTCATTTGCTACAGACTTCTTTTTTGACTGATTAAGATATATGCTTCTCAATGTCATATACATATAAAAGTCATTTACATCATCTTCACCATAAGATATATCAACACCTTTTTCTAGATATTCATAAACCCTAATATAAGCATCCTGAACAACATCTTCTACATAGGCTGGATTACAACCCATACTCTTCACTAGCCCAACCCAAGTACTATGCTTGGATGCAAGCTTCTCTAATTGCTTACTAATCATCTATACATTTTATTAAAATCTCAACCCTACCATTACCTTTATCGTATACAGTTGGTAGTATTGTTTCTGTTTTTACATAATCATCATTATCATCTTCCCAACAACCCATTTCAGTTATAGCGTCTAATAAATACTTTGATGTGACAGCAATAACATTCATCTTATCTAATCTTCTTTTGCTAGGCTTAAATACCTGATAAAAAATCTCAACAGGAGTAGGTATATTTATTCCTATTAATTGGTCTTCTATTAGTTTTTTAAACTCCATCTTCACTTGGTTGTTTATAAAATGATTTACATTTCCATACGAGTTCATACTTATATAAACTCTTCTATTTTTCTTAGTCTTTCTTTCTAAGTCAATATACATAGGTGTAACTATGCGATATTCATTTTTTGTTGCCATTTATTAGGTTCTTTCTTTTGGGGCTCAACAACAGCAAGGTCATCATTCAGACTAGTAATAATCTTTGGGTATCCAAACTCTGTAACCTTAAAACTAAATGGCTCAAAAGAGAACCCTCTACTCTGCTTACATCTTACTGTTATAAGCTCATCTTCAACTTCATTTCTCTCTAGTACTATACCTGTTTCACATTTCTTCTGAGCAAAGCTACCTAAGTGACCTGTAGGCTTCTCTGAACCGTTATTAGTGTGAATACAAAGAACAATATGACAATTATATCTTTCACTCCAAGTCATAAGCCTTTGTATACATTCATTAGACTCTTGTATATCATTGACATCAGAAACCAAATCAGCTATTCCATCAATAACAACTAAGCCTATCTCATTATCATCAGAAACAGTTTTTAGTTTATATTCTATAAATTCAATTCTTGTCTTGTATCCTATTGAACGTAATCCGTATGTATGGTAACATCCTACGTTTTCTGAGTTATTCATCTCTACAACTCTTCTAAACACCCTTTGAGCGTGGAACTTACCTTGCTCTGTATCAAAGTGTATAACGCACTTACCCTTCCTATCAGCTCTCATCTTTCCTCCATAATCATTTCTACCATTAGATGATAAGTAGACTGAGGTTAATAGTGAGACAAAAAAGGTTTTCTTTGTTTTAGGAGGACCGCTGACAAAACTAAAATTGCCATAAGTACCGATAGGTATAGGGTATCTTACTATACCACTTGGTGTATTTATGGAATACCTACCAAATGATAATGCAACAGGAGGATGTTTTATAGACTCAGATATATCAACATAGCAATCGCTATCGATTTTCTCCATGTGCATTCTCTGTATCTCTTTATCGTCTGTACTCATATTTTAAATGTTTTGTTTGTTTGTTATAATAAAAAGGGGCAGGTTTCCCCACCCCTGTTGTTGGTTAGTTAAAATGGTAAGTCAGCACCAGAAGCAACTTTAAAGTTATCTCTTTTAGGTGCTGGAGCTTCACCAGACTTTGATTTAGGAGTAAATGTATTTAACTCCATATAATACTTACCTGACTTACTCTGCTTTACGTCTAGGTTTACCCATCCGTTATTAGCATTAGAAGATAAGAACTTTTGAGCCTCATCAACCTTAATACTAATTCCACCTACAACAAACTCAGGTGCATTCTCATTTCGCTTAAAGATAAATCCATCTGCGAATACTTTTGTGTTTTCCATAATTTTAGTTATTTAATAATTGTTTTACTTCTGCTGATATTTTATACTTCCCTTCTATTTGTGATATTGAACCACCATTAGAAACAAACTCTTGTGCTTTCTTAAACTCTGATGTGTTTTTATTAAGCCATTTACGAGCATCCTTATGGTCGTTTGTGGCATCTGCATCCTTAGTATCATCAATAAGGAATAAACCGTTTAGAGCGTATTTACGAGCATAAGAAGAGCTACTACCAAATGATTGAGCTATATCCATACCTTTTCTATTAGGGTCAATACCAGCTTGTGCTGTACACTCAATCCTACCTTCTGTATCAAACAATACTGCTCTAGCCTCTACATAAACTAAACCAGCCACTTCTTTAATCTCATCAGTAATCATAAGTGTTAACGCATTTGCATTTAAAAGAGGTTTAACTGCCTCTAATATATCCTCACAAGAACGGTAATTATATTTACCGAAATTGTTGCGTTGGTTCTTAGGAGCTTTTAACTCCGATTGTACTATAAGTACTTTGTCGTGAAAATTCATAATGTTAATTGTTTTTAATTAATATTTTGCTAATATAGTAAATAAATGTGTTAAATACAAATTAGTCTTCATTTTTACTTCCAAACAGCTCTTGTCTAATAACTTTTTTATAATCGTTTGGGTAGTTTTCTTCAGTTAATTCAAAGATAAACGTTTCTAGTCTAGTAATGTATTCATTAAGAGTACACACTTCTGTTTGTAGTGCTTTTATTTGTTGATTCTTAAAATCGTGTAAATCCATCATAATATATTGTTTAAATTATTTATAGCTTCTTTTATGTCTTCTAATTCACTTTCTAGTTCTCTTATCTCCTTGTTGAGCTTATTGTTGTGTATTCCTATAATTTCAACAGCTTTTAGTAAGTTTATTAAATCTTTATTTTGTGGTTTCTCTTCATGCCAATCTAATATTTTGTTGCCTAAAGATTTAAACCAAGCATCATACGTTTGATGTTCTATAAGCTCCATTATCTATAATATTTCTCTATTATCATACTTTCTATCTCTTCTATTCTGTTGTATATTAAATCAGTAATATCTACATCAACAGGGTCTTGTTCAATATAAACACTATAAACCTCAAACTCTTCAGGTTCTGGTGCATTAAAATAATCCCCTGACATTCCCTCGCAGTAACATCCATAAACTGATAATTCTACTCCATCTAATTCTAAGTTATAATTAATTGTTTTTTCCATAGCTTTTTAATGATTTAGTTATTCTTTGTTCTTCTTTTGTTCTTCTGTCGTAAATAATTCTTTCTGAATCCTCTACTTTCCATCCTGTGATTGGGTTTATCTTATAATCCCAAAAGTTCTTTGTTTGTCTTTTTTTCATAGTATAAGTTATTAATTTGATACAAACATAAATAACATTTTTTAATTATGCAAATAAAAACAAAAAAAAAGAGCTACATTTCTGTAGCCCCTTCTTAACAAACAAAACAAAAAACATCACTTAACGTGTAATGACATCGGTTTAAGGTCGTCAGTATCAAAGTAAACAAATTCATCACAAAGACTAATCCTAGTGACTCCTCTCATTATTAAACCTCTTACTAACTTTAATCTTTTCATATTATTTATGATTCTAATTTTAACACCTAATCCAACTCTATGTGGATTTTTACTTGTTAATGCTATTCTGTCTGCATGAGACTTACAAGTATATGCTAACTTTATATCAAACCTCATTCTTTCTTCCTGTGCTATCTCATCTAATATAAACACAGGTAATCTTTCCATAAGATTCTTTCCTGTCTTAATACTACAACGCCCACATTTACACATAAATTGAGACCAAAGTAACTTTCTTAACCCCTCTTTATCTTCCTCTTCACTATATCCTATCTCATATTGTGGGCGATGTAATAATGACATAACAATACAAATATATTATATATATACGTTATAAAAAAATACTAGTTATTAACATTGTTTATAAGTTTACTTGACTTTACATGAAAAATGTAGTAACTTTGCTTCAACTTTATAAAGACAGCCACAAGGCTCACAAAGCCGAAGTGGCAATATTGTCTTCCGTATAAATCAAGTATTTCTATGAAATACGATTTCTACTCTCTACAAAGTCAATGTATACAGGATAGCTATGTTTTATAGCCAAAAAAGGGGCTTAATGTTAAACAAACCCCCTAATATTAAACAAACTATTTCTTCCAGTTCTTGGTAATTTTCTCAGCACTTCTTGCACCAAAATAACCACCATAAACAAGTAATAGTAATGAAGATAGTAAATCTATCCAGTTAGAAGCTATTTTAAAGCCTTCTAAGGAACTATCTAGTATTATGTATATAAACAAGGTCAATGTTAAAAAAGCTAGGCTTAGAGGTCTTATATTTTTACTTAGCCAACTATCAGAATTCATATCTGCTTCCCAACGTTTTGTTGACTCTTGCATTTCAATCATATCATATCTTAGCTCTTCTAGTAATAACTCTTTATCAGCTTCGCTGAGTTGTTTATTACCTTCTATTTTACCTGCAAGTTCTTTTAACTGTTCAATACCAGTTATACCTCCAGCTATAGATAATATATCTGGTGCTACTTCTTTACCTTGTTTAACTAACCAACGTAATGCATCACCTACTCTTGTTGTACCGTTCTTTTTCTTATAA
>VMHT01015103.1_pt1 | contig 29766 bp, 45 predicted proteins | sample 4693611 | NCBI WGS metagenome assembly VMHT01 (sample SAMN12280063, study PRJNA550983) | marine metagenome | isolation source: seawater sampled from same location over 5 years 0.02-0.2 micron viral filtrate | place: USA: collected off the coast of southern California halfway between the port... ... | reverse complement strand
ATATATATTATATACATTAATAATTATATTATATAGTTATTTTAAATTTCTACATATACGGGGCCTATATATTAAAATGATTTTTGGGTGGATCTTCCACCAACCCTTTCGCGAAAATACTATTTTTCACAAATAGTGTCTTATTTTTAATTATGTATAATTTTTTATATTTTTGTAAAAAATGTAAACTTTTCCAAAAAGGTGTAAAATGTCTTGGCATGAAAAGGAAGATATAAAGTCGGCAGAACAAATGTTCTCTGAGATGAAGGTTGTTATTGAGTGTTTATACGGAATACCTAGCATGTCTAGTAAGCTGCCAAACTACATCAATAATAGAGTACAGTCCATTATGGAGTTCACCTCTAAAAATGGTTGGGATGAAAAAAAAGAGAGCAAGTGATTACTCTGATAAAGAAAAGCTAGATGTTTTAAGAGATCTGGATAAATATGGAAACTTGTCAAAAGTGTCAACAAAATATGGCCTTTCTAGACAAACAATATACAACTGGAAAGGTTCTGCAAAACAGTTACAAGAACAGGTTATTGAACTAGATAAAGTAACAAAAAACAAAAGACATGATCTATTAGATAAAGAAGTTTTAAGAAACATTGGGACATATAAGAACCTTTTATCCACAATAGGTGATTTAGAGAAAAGAAAAGAAAACCTGTCTGCTAAGGTTGAATTACTGTTGATGAATGTAGTTGATGCTATAGAAAAACACGAGGACCTAAAAGAGATACACCCAAAAGACTTGAGCAAGATGATGAAGGACTTGCATGATGTTAGAAAGGAATTAAGCAATGAGCCAACTATCATTATTGAATATAAAAACAAAATGAGAGAACAGACATTACAGGTCCTTCAAGATTTCTTAAATCTGGATCAATTAAAAGAGTTCGCTCAAAAAATGGAGGCAATAGAAGCCGATTATGAGTTATTATAAGGAACAACAAAAACAAAACCTAAAAAAGGGCAAAGAATCTGAAAAGTTATTTTGCAAGTTATCTGGCTCTAGGGCTGGTACTCAGCATGATGACTATAATCATATTGATGCATATTTAGATGATATAACAATAGACGTTAAGGGGCTAAAAAAAAGCCACATTGATGGGTATATTCTTATCGAAATAACAAATGTACAGGGCCATCTGGGTTGGTGCAGCAGTAAAGGGGCAGACAAAATAGCATTTCAGTTTCATGAAGAGTTTATTTTGGTGGACAATAAAAAGTTACATTCTTTAGCGGTAAAGAAAATGATAGAAAACAAAAGAATGAATATGCCTATTATGAGGGTTGATGGTGCTGCCAAAAAATATGGATATGATCAAATACTATATAAACCTATTGGTAGAAAGGGTAGAAAAGATGTGTTTATATACATCACTAAGGATGACTTGATGACGTTAAAAGAAAAGGTATATGTCTATTAAGTTTAAATTATTTAAGTTGCCTGTATTTAAAACGAACTTCTTTGTGAAACACTTGAAGTTTTGGAACAAAACAAAACCCTTTAAATGTTTGGGTGTTGTTTCTCACGGCAGGCAGTGTGATGTGCAATGTACCCTGTGTAAGCAAGCGTATGCCCCAAAAAACTAATTGGTCTGATTTATTAGTTAATGTAGTGGGCCATGAACCTCCAGCAGACTCAATTGATTTGCGCAACTCTTTTATTGAGAATTGTTTGGCAGATCAAGATGGTGGAAAACTTACGCAGGCAGATATACATCTAGTTATGCAGCAAGGAATCTATGACTGGGAACAGCAAGCGTTGTCTAAAAGTGCACGTTTGAATGGGCTTATTCGTGCGCCCTACAATACTGGTAAGTCGCAACAAGTAGCTATTGGTCTATCAGCCTATATGACCACTAGAAAGCATGAACTTGAGACCTTGATTGTGTCTGCTGATGGAGGCATATCTGCTAAGAGGATATTATCACTACGTGCGTTGTTTATGAGTGATATGTATAGATATTGGTGCAGAGAGCATAAATTTAATCCTGTTGAGTTTGATAGGACTGATACTGGATCAACTCAGCGTATTATTGTTAAGAGTCGCAACAGAACAGGCAACCCCACTTATGAAGCATATGCTGTACTGACTCAAACTACAGGACAAAGGGCTGGTGTCCTAATTCTTGATGACGTGTGCAATGATGAAGATCGTATATCTACTGCTCGTAGAGATACAGTTTGGAACAAGGTTTCTAACACATGGATAAAGCGTGTTCATGATAAAGGTATTGTTTTAAGTGTATGTACTCCCTATCATCCTAATGATGCTAATAGTCGACTTATGAAGTCAGGCATCTTTAACGTACTGCAAATATCAGTAAAGGAAGATAAGACTGGATACAAGGTAGAGGAATGGAACAACCTAAAGTAATCATATATATAAGATTCAACACAGATGTAGATCAAGAATATGTTGACAACACAAAAAAAGAGCTGCATAGATTTATAGACATGATTGGTGCTAAGTTAGTAAATGAACACTGGGAAATGCTAGACAGAACTACAGAATCTGGCGTGATCGATTATATAATAGATGAATGCATGAGAAAGGGATGTTCAATACTTACATACGATTTAGACACTCTTCATGGGTATGTTTCTGGAGCCTTTTCAATATTAGATGAGGCATTTAAGGATCAAGTTGCTATATTCTTTGTAGACCCAACTAGTTCATTAAAAAGTATATTTCATTTATGAGAGAGGCTGATAAAGTATGGGATATACCTTTATGGGAAACAAACCATAGTAAACAAAGATTACTCCAAGAAGAGGCGATGGACTTTCTGTCGTATAAATTGGGGTATGAAATGAGCGAGGAAACAGATGACCCTACGAAGAAGGCATACAAACACTTTGATGGATACAATCACTACCCTGATGGTAATCTTACGGCTCTCGATTACGATAGCAGCAGTCCTGTCTGGCTTTGTGCTGATTTCAACAGGTCTCCTCATTGTTGGGCTCTTCTACAAGTTAAAAAAGCTCGTAATGGGCTTAAGCAGTACATTATTTTCGATGAAATCTTCTCCAAAGAGGCTCTGACCACTGAGCAAGCCCTAAAAGCGGTAGAATTACTGAAAAAATGGGGTATTTCGAAGGTTTTATTGGCTGGGGACAACACATCCAACCAAAAAAGTGGTAATTATGGTCGTGTAGGAAAAAATGATTGGGATTATGTTAGAGAAGTATTTAGTAATCATGATATTTCTTATAAAAATGAGTTAGATATACAAAATCCTAAAAGAAAAGTGCGTGTAGACAGAGTTAATAATGCAATATATGCTGGGAAAAACGGAGAAAGAAGACTTTTGATCAATACAAGGTGCGATCACGTCATAAAAGACTATATGTACTCGATTGTGAACGATAAAGGCCTAAAAATAGACAATGGTGATAGAGGACACATGTCTGATGCAATAGATTATGCTATTTGGAGGAATGAAAAGGGGTCATCAAGCCCAATGTACGTGCTGCGCTAGTCTCTTTTGATGGCTTTAGCACGTTTACCCATACCTACACGTTTTTTCTCACGTACAGCCTCAGCAGCCTTGCCTTTTGTTTTGAGTTCCTTCCATGTAACAGGTGTTTCCTTGCTAATACGAACAGTAGGTCGACATTTTTTTACGCCCTTGAACTTGGCTGACCCACAAGGTGATCCATCTTGGGTAGTCCATTTTTCTCGCATCCATCGAGCCACGCCTCTTTTGGAGGACTTTCTGCCTGTATATGTGCCACCTCGTTTTTTGTATTCCTTCACGATCCAAGCTGATGCGTAGGCACTAGGGAATATCTTAAACTTGCGTTTAGCCTCAGACTTGACTCGACTGTATAGGGCTGGTTTTGATGGTTCGTTTTCTGCCATTTGGATAGTATAGTGACGAATAGTTATAACTATTGGTCATTACCATTAGTAATTACGTTAAACTTATAGATGAATTACGTAAAATTCAATACTTTAATTTAGTATTGAATCAAAACATAAATAGTAACTATTTTGTCACCATGAAAGATGTTAAAAGACTTAGCGGTGGTCGCATTGAATACAGGGGTCATACGTATGCTGGGTTCAACAAGCCACGCAACAGTTGGAGGGACACCAAAAAATTTGTAGTTTTAGCAAAGAAAGGTAACCAAGTTAAGGTTATCCATTATGGCGATCCTAATATGCCCATACGTAAGAATGAGCCAGCTCGTAGAAAGTCTTTTAGAGCGAGACATCGTTGTTCCACAGCTAAAGATAAATTTACGGCAAGATATTGGTCGTGTAAAAAATGGTAACTAAATAATGGCTATATCGCAAGAGCAGCTTAATAAAGACTTGAAGTTTGAAGTAAAACAGTTACATTCCGTTATAGAATTGATAACTAAAGACATTCAGGATATGAAAGAAGCATTGTTAGGTAACGAGTTTAATAAGGAAGGTCTCGTCTATAAAGTTGAAAATAACGAGAAACAAATTGAAGAACTTATCAAGTTTAAACAAAAAATAGTAGCTTGGGCTACTGGGGCAGGCTTAGGGTCTGGAACCCTCGTAAATTTACTTATGGACTTAATAAAATAGATATGGGCAAGAAAAAACTAATCAATATGGGTTTTATTGATTTATTAACCAAGAAAGCACCTAAGCTAGGTGCAAAAGCAGCTACTGTAGTTGCCAGTATAGCAACTGGTGGTAGAAGTGACCAAATATTAGAACTGTTCAAGAAAGAAGTAGGATTGTCTACTGAGTTATCTGATGATGACAAGGAGATAATTTTAACTCAGATGCAGCATGATCTAAACGAGTTTGAGATGGAGATACAGGATGTCCAGAACGCTCGCAACAGCGAACTTGCTAGAATGAAAGCCTCAAGAAACGCTTTTACTAGAAACATGAACACGATCCTTGCAGCGTCTATCATACTAGGCGCATTCGCATTAGTGGGTGTTTTGATATTTACTGATGATATAGGGGGTAATTCTCAGACTCTTGTAAATGTAGCATTTGGCGCAATCTTTACTGCGTTTACTACTGTGACTGGTTATTATTTTGGTAAATCATCTAGGGACGAAGATTAGGAGTCATGCCACTCAAGAAGGGTATATCTCAAAAAACGATTTCTAAAAACGTAAGACAACTTATTAACGAGGGGTATAGTAGGCAACAGGCGGTTGCTATAGCCCTACAATTCTCTGAAAGATGATTGATTTATCTAAAATTTACTCTGTACCTAAAGATGTCGCTGAAGATATAGTGATGAAAGAGACTAGGCACCCATATTATAGCGTGGTTCTGGATCGTGCTAAAATTATGAATAGTTGGTTTCAGGCTGAATACGATGAATACACAGCCATATCTAGTACAGTATTTTCTGATAAGTCATACATCATAGAGCAGTCCACCATTGAGTCTGATGACGAATACACAGAAAGACTTAAAAGGATGAAGCTATTCCCTTTGGAGCAGAAGTTTTTTGCTGCTCAACAAAGAATATATGACGAAAACAACGTCAACAGGATGTTCCCTGAAAACAAAGACTTTTGGAAGTATAAGTCAGGTAACTTTGATGACGCAGGATGTTCCATTACTGAGTTCTATCGTGACAAGGTAATGTTTGTGAAGGAGGTGTTAGGATTTGGGGCGGTAGTTACCGACCTAATGATGGATAACGAAGGTGAGCCAGTCCTTGATGATAGTGGCAACGTAGTTCCTTATAACTTTGTTTTGCGCCCCCATGAAATATTCAACTTCCAAGTAAAGCAGGGCGTATTGACGCTTTTGGTTACTCGTCAGATGTATTATGACGTTCAGAACATAAAGAAGTTTAAATGGACAGCTTATACTCCTGAGTATATTTGTGTATATACCCAAGAAAATAATATGAAGCAAAAGGTGCTAGAAATAGACAACCCATTTGGTGAGGTTCCAGCTACCCTGTTAAAGGGTCAAACAGACGCTAACAGTTCTTTTGTGGTTGGCAAACCTAGAAGGTATTCCCTCAAGGGAATGTATCTTGCTTCATCTGAATTGTTCTATGACCTGAAGAAAGGATCAGAACTGTTCGGTCACCCTATACCTGTTCTTACAGATTCTATTGTACGAAGTTTAGCTGGTGTTGCTGATGATGACCAATACGATTCACGCACAATAAAAGAGGGTGTGGGTATGGCAATCATCATACCTGACGAGCAAACGATACCAAACAATATGTTGTATCAAGCTGATATGCAGGGCTTACAACACTTGAGAGATGTCATCTTTGGTGACCTCATGTCATTGATATTTTCTATGGCCATGGTTCGTGACAAGTCCCTTGTTAAGAGCAATGTATCTGGAGCAGCTAAACGTTTTGATAATGTAGACGAACAGGGGTTGTTAGCGTCTACGGCTATGGACATGGAAATGATTGAAAATCAAGTACTTAGAAGAATGGCCAAGGTTCGTGACGAGGACTTTGAGAACTATATTGTCACCTACAGCAAGCATTATGATTTGTCTAGTGCAGACGAAATATTCTCAGATATTACAGAGGGTATGCAGTACAAAGCAATGCCCCTACCATTACTTGTTAAGTTGACAGCAGAGTACATGAGAAAACGATCCATGCCTCAAGAAGATATTGATGAGGTTACCAATTATTTCAAGGAATATGGTATGCCGAAAAGTTCTGCGGATTTACGTAATTTATTAGATATATTACCTCAGGAAGAACTTGCAAGACAGGTTCAACTTGGTATTGAATCAAATAGCGAGCAATAATTAACTTATAACCATTATGAGTCAAGAAAACATAGAGTCAGTTGACGCTCCTGAGTCAACAATAGAAGAGACAACTTCTCAAAACGAACAACAACAGCAACCAGAGTTCGATAAAGACAAGTTCTTTAGGGGCGCTTACAATGAAGGTAAGGGCAAAGTCGAGCGTGATATGATAAGTAAATTTTCTGAAATATTAGGTAATGATGTCAATACTCTCGATGATGCGTTCTCTTTATTGTCAAATAAAATGCAGCCTGTGCAAGAGGATAAGGGCGAGGCAGACCAGTTGCGAGAATTGTTGCAACAGTACCAACAAGAAGCAGAAGCCGCAAAAGAGCAACTAGCGATAACCCAAATGGAGAGCCGTATAGGTTCCGAATTTAAGGCAGCGTTTAGTTCCTTGCAGCAAGATAGTGAGTTGACGCTCAAAACAGATTACATAGAACAACTGTTCTACAACGAGTACGAGATTGAGGAGAGCAATGGTCAGTTTTATGCCACACGAAATGGCGTACCTGACTTAGATGTTCAAGGCAATAGAAAATCGGTAGGAAACTCACTCGTGGAGTTTGCTAAACAATTTGCAAAGCCCAAGAAATCGGGCGTAGGTGGGGCAACTGGTGGTACCCCTTCTACTGACAGACCTAGCAGAGTAGAGTTTCAAAAACTTGTACGCTCTTCTAGTCCAGCAGATCGAACCAAGGCTGAACAACTATATTCAGCAATGAAACAGGCTGGCGGCTGGGCCGAACAAGCATAAATCCATCTATTGGTTAGACAAAACCTTAATTGTCATGTTTTGGTCATAGCGACCCAAAAGCTAAATATAATCGAACATTTAATTTAACTTTTATAGAGACATGGCAATTAATACTAATTTTTCCATTTACGAACCAGAGGCGTTTGTTGAGGTTGCACTAGCTAACCAATACCCAAATCGACCAATGGTATCCAGCGCTGTTACTAACGTAGCTGGCGCATCCATCGAAGGTCTAGTTGCAGCACGTAACAAGACTGTAAGTATAACTCGTGCAGTAAAGCCTAGTGGCGCACCTACTGCCTATACTGGTAGCTATTCTTTAGGTACACCTAACGCTAGCGAAGAGCAGTTAATCATTAACAAGCACTTCTTTAGTGGTTTCAGTATTGACAAAGCAGACCAAAAGTTTGCACTTCCTGACTTAGTACAACAACACTTCGTGCCAAGACTACACCAACTTATTGACCAAATCAATAGTGACGTTAAGGCTGAAGCTAGAAAAGGATTTGAAGTAGCCTTCGCTGATAACAACACAGATTCTACTGTTATGGACACAAATGACCTTGCAGAAGCACGAAAAATCATGGCTTCTCGTAAGTTTGTATCTGACAACATGAATATGGTTATTGATCCATTTGTAGAGAAAGATTTGACTACACTTAATCTTTTCCAAAATGCTAATACTCGTGGAAACAACGAGATTCAGCTATCTGGTATGATGGCTCAGGCTTATGGTTTCAACTTCTCTGTTGATAATAACGGAAGCTCCCACACAGCAGCTACTGTAACTGATGCTGTTCTTGCAGCCACAGAGGCTATCGGACAAACAGAACTAACTATCGATAACGGTAGCGGTTCTGCAGCAACTGTATCTCTAGCTGAGGGTGACGTTGTTACTTTCGGTTCTGCTAAAGGAACTGATGACTTCTACGTAGTTCAGTCTCAGACAGGAACAGTTCTTACCTTGAAAGAGCCATTACGAAAAGCACTCGCTAATAACGCTACTATCAACCCAGTTGATATTGCTTCAGGCGATACTGGTCGTGAGCAGTTCTTCTATGACCCATCTTCCCTTGCCCTAGTTACTGCGGTTATGCCTTCAGTAGATAGTGGTTCAGGCTCAGGTGTTCGTAGAGCAGCAGGCTTCGAGCCAATGAACAATGTGAACTACACATTGACTATCGAAGAAACCAAGTCAGGTGCTGACATACTTATTGAAGTTCTTTACGGAACTAAAGTATTCAGAGGAGACTTAGGTGGTCGATACATTCGTGGTAATGTAGCCAAAGCCTAATTTTAAAGGAGAGTCGCATTGTGCGGCTCTCTTTTTATTATGGTAGATTTAGATAATGTAATGGACTACAAAGCTATGATAGGTATGCTTGGATTGTTATCAAGTATTACCCTGCAACAGGTGTCTACAGTAGTGTCTATTCTTGTAGGTTTAGTAACTCTTGGTTACATGACCATGAAATGGTATTATGAATGGAAAAGAATCAAAGGTGAAAAATAATGGCGTTTAGCAGTCTTACTCTTACTAGAAACAATATTGATGCTTTAGAAGAGTTAACGTTTAAAGGTATAAACGTGACTGCTGGCACTACAGCGTTGAACCTTTCAGAAAAAGACAACTTAATATTAGCTAAAGCTATTAAGATGTTAAAAACAGATATTTTAGAAAATTTAAGAGAATATATAAATGACTCAACATACGCTACAGAAACAGCTTTATTAGATGCAATACATGGCGCTGATTCAGAAGAGTTGTTGATTGACCTGTTATCATATAAGTTTTTAGAATTATGGTTTGCACAAGACGCAACTCATCAAGACAGTTATTCTTTCGCCAAGGCAAGCAAGTATTATCAATTTTATAATCAATACTTAACAGCCAATTTAAGAAGATTAAGTGGCCTTCTGTCAAAACCAAAAACAACTCCTAGAGTTAGATTTATGAGCGTATACTAATGAAAATTACAGAAGCCATAAAAAAGGATTTAGAAACACTTCTTAAATCTCAAAAATTTGAACAAGAGGTGACAGATCCATCTGCTGATGAGTTAAAGAAGAAGATAAAAAGTCAATCTTTGAAAGGCTATGATGCGTTTGGGGATAGGTTTCAGAGGCTACAAAGCGATGATTATAAGAGGTCTAGAAGAAGATATAGCCTTCCTGTAAAATCAGATCTTCATTACAAAAGTAGAGGTGGCGGAGGTGAAAGCAAGGGCGCTTTCAGTGAAGGTGTTTTTGATTATGATGTGTTTGGTAACGAGGCCCATTTTAATTTTTCTGGTCAAACTCATATGAAAAGATACATGGATGCTCACCAAAAGGGTCGTGCCATAAACGGTAGAAAAATGCCTGTCAGAGAATGGTTTCCAGACAGCAAAATACAAGAGGATGGCGGAACCACTGCTAAAAAAATAAAACGAGAAGTTCAAAGCAGATTAACAAGAGTATTAAACAGCGATAGATTAATTGTAGTAAATGGATAGAAATGCTATACTTACTTCATTGACCACTTCATATTCTAGCTATTCTAGTTCTGATTCTAGATCGACTGTAGAAAAGGTATTGAAATTTAGTGGTGGAAATATAGATATTAGAAAAAGAGCCGATATTAAAAGGGAAGTTGTCATATTTAGACTTCTTAGTGGTTCGGCTGTTGATAGAGTAGAGGATGAAAAGCCTTTAGATTTAGTGCAGCTCTTTGAAACTAATGTGTATGTTGAGCAGGCTGATACTCACAGTGGAAGTGAGGTAGCCTATGATAGAATGCTTGAACTTACAGATCAATTAATTGACTGGGCTAATGCTACGTCAGGAAACTCAATAAATTCAGATGTAGAAACCCTATCAACAACTGGCGTAGATACCATAGATGAGGAAGATGGGTATCTGTCAACGAATGTAAACTTTGAATGTATAATTAAAATAAGACAATAAAATAATGGCAAAACTAATATTTACCCATGCTGAAATTCTCGATAGTAGCGGCAGCGCTATTGGTACTGGAGGCACTAACATTAGAAACATAACAGTAGAGGGTGTTGAGATAACTCATACTCCAGCTACGGTAGCAGTAGAAAATAACAGAGAAATAAACGAATCTTTTACAGGTCGTATCGTTATTAGGACTACCGATACAGCTTTTAAACAAGTAAGTGGAGCAGGTCAAACTGGGACAATCCTTGGTAGCGATTATGTGTCTCCAGATGGAGTGCTTCCAACAGAGGCTAAATTAAAACTTCATGGAGCGACAGGTTCGCATAGCATAACAACACCTGTTGTGTATATTATGGGACACGAAGATTTTGCCAATGGCAGAAGAGAAACTGTATTATATGCTCAAGCTGCAGAAATTTCTAACTTGAATTCTTTGGTTGTATCTTAATATATAAGGAGTATACATTATGTCTAGATTACTATTTAAAAAAGCCCAAATAACTGATAGAACAGGGAATACAGAAACTGTTAAGGGAACAATTGACAATATAACTGTAGAAGGCATAGAGGTAGGAATGACTCCAGATACAGTCATGACTGAGAATGATCGTGAATTGTTTGAGTCTTTTACTGGTCGAGTAGTTATTAGAACTCTTGAAACCAATTTTGATGGAACAACCGATCCAATATTGGCTGCAGGAATTGCCAATAATACTGGCGCTGACTATATTGGTGTAGGTGGAGAACAGCCAAAAGAAGGGTTTATTAAACTTTTAGGAAAAGGTATAGACGTTACATTAGGTGGCAATGATGCAACATCTGGATTACCTCTTTTGACATTTATACAAGGCTTTAGATCATTTGAAAATGGAAGACTTGAAACTGTAATAGTAGCACAACTTCAAGATGTAGACAGTAGAAAGGTATTGTTCTCTGAAGCTGGAACTGCTTAATAAATAGGGGTAAACAACAATGTCCACACAACTAACTAAGTTAGCCTTAATAAACAACTCTGTTGATGGCGGAGGAGCCTTTGATGCTTTAAGCGAGACAAAAACATTTTCTGTTGTGCAAGAGGGTGCGGCTGAGGCTTCAAGGCAGGTTTTAAGCTTAGAGCCAAATACTCAAGTAATAGAAAATGAGAGAGAGATAATCACAAGCAAAGTTTACAACATTACAGCTACAGGATTATACAGCACAGCAGCCAGAAGTCAATTGAATACTTGGGCTACAAATCAGACTAGTCTTATTTTTTCTGGTATGGGTCTAGATGGTAGCATACTTCAAGCAGAAGGATCCTTACAGATTGTTAGTCAATTCGAGGATAATGCTTCATTTAGATTTACTAGCCCTAGAGAGGCTGTAGGTGGATACAGTTCTACTACAGGCAAGCACACTTCAGATATGTCATATTCCCAAAATGGATTATGTCTATTCAAATGGGGTAGAGGCAACACTGATGACGCTGCTGGGTATGAATTTGGAGGATCATCAAGTAATATAAATGCTACAACTTTATTTGATACTAGTAATGATTCTCAAAGAATACACACTAGTGGAGCCATAACATTCGAGAGATTGATTCATTTTCCTTTTCCACTTACAAAGCTAACTGCCTTTGTTAATGTTTTTGAAGATGCTTCAGCATCAAATACAAATCTTAGTATAAAAGCATATAATAGTAGTAATGCCGAGTTAGCTGGTTCAGCCGATGACTCAGGTTTTAATACCCAAGTCGGAACTGCAACAGTGCTAGATTCAACTGGAATCAAGCTTTACTCAAGAGTACTACCAGCAACTACTGAATACATAGAAATAGTTTATACTGTGGGTGGTGCAGATGATTTTAAAATAAAACAACCAACTCTTCAAATAATACAAGGAACAGCGACAACTGCTGATTACAATTTTGTAGAGTTCAACACATAACCCTAAAATAAAGCGAGCAATTTATGGGACGTATAACAAAAGTAACTGGAGAATTCATGGGGGTTCGGTTTGAGGTCAAGCCAACCCCTATTCGTTTTGATAAGGTAATGGATGAAAGAAGAAATCTATTACTTGGATGGTATAAAAAGAATCATCCTACTCTACACGAAAAAATAGAGTCTGATGACTATGATGTAGAAGATTATACCTTAGAAGAATTGAATGCTATAAACGCATGGAGATTAGACAAGAAGTTTCGTGCAAAATACTGTAAATATACTGCAGAAAAATGCATCAAACTAGACAAAGATTTGGAGGACAGCACTTGGGAATCTGATGATTTAGAATTAGGCACGCTTGAGGAAGCGTGGGATTTTTTTACGAACAGGCGTCAAGTACCCTCCAGTGGAGTCGGTCTACTTTAGAGTCATTAGACTTGCTCGCAGCTAATGACCTAGTGGTTGAAGTTGGCGGATCGTACAGTTACTACTGTTACGTTCTCGCTGACTTTGATCCATTGCGAGCAAAGGAATTTGAAGCCAAATGTTCGATTGAAGAGGTTACTAAAGCCATAATGGCTAGAGCAGCCTATCATACGCCAAAAGATAAACATTAATAACAATGCCTACTTTAGTATACAAACTAAAATTTGAGATAGACAAATCCAGTATAAAGGGTTTAGATAAAATAGTATCTAAAGATTTAGCGGCAAATCTCAAGCAAAGCACATCTCAGGTTAAAAAATTAGGTGATGCAACTACTAGGACCTCATCCACTTCTAAAAAATTCAGAAAAGAAGTGCAGGATGTTACTAGAACGCAAGATGAACTTATTGCAAAAACTGGCAATACAATACAGAAACTGAATGAGGCATCTAACCAATTTGGCCTAGCTAGTAGACAGGCATCTAAACAGAGAAGGGAGTTACGATCTTTAGCTGATCAGACACAGCAAGTTAATAATACATTTACTCATCAAATAAGCAGATATAAATTAACGTCTGATGAGTTAATTCATTTAAACAAAAGACAAGAAACTAACTCTAAATTATCTGAAAGACAACGAACAGCAATAACGAAAAATGCTAAGGCTTTAGATCTAGAAAAACAAAAGCTTAAACAATTAAATCAAGCAAGAAAAGAAGCAGCCGCTTTATTAGATAGACAAAATAGAGAAACCCTTGAACAATCTCAGGCTGTAAATCAAGCTGTAAGATCTGCAAATAAATTTGCTGAATCACAAGATAGATTAAACAGAGAGTTTAAAGAGAGCATAAACAATCTGGGTGCTAATAGCAGGGTTACTGCACAAAAAAATATTGAGTCCAAAAAGAGTATATCAACTATAGATCAAGAGATCAACTCTATTAAACAGTTAATAAATGCTGGCAATATAAATGATTCTCAAAAAGAAAAGTCTCAGATTACCCTTAATAGACTTACTGCCACAAGAGAGAGGGCTATAGATAATGTAAGGAGATATAGACTAGCCCTAAAAACTAGTGCCTCAGCAACGGCAACGGCCACCATGGCCGATCAAAGAAGGGCGTCTACCATGGGCAGAACAAACAAGGCCATGTCTATTGGGAATCAATTAGCGTTTTCTTTTGGTGACCTTATAAATGATGCTTCTCAATTTAATTTTGGTTTTGCTACTGGTATGAGGGCCGTAGGAAACAATATTGGTTTTACTGCTGAAATGTTCATGTTGCTCAATATGCAAGCTAAGATGAATGGTACAACTTTAGGGGCGCTTGTAAAATCATCGCTAACACCGTTGACAATTGGTTTGCTTGCTTTAAATACTGCAGTAAGTTTAGTTACTGTTGTCTCTCAAAGATTAGAAGCTTCTGCTAAGAAAACATCAATAGGACTTGAAGAGTTTTTAACGGCCGTGAAAAAGCTGAAGCAAGAGTCTAAGGGCTTTTCGTTTTTAGATGAAAATGCACTTAAATCCAATATAGAAGTACTAAAAACTTTTGAGCCTTTATTCGATGAAATTATTCAAAAAGAAAAAGAAATAAAGGACGCTCAAAAAGATTTCTTTCTTGCTGAGCCATTCTTCAAATTTAGAAAGTCGCTAAAGGGCATTACCGATGAGTTTGGTTTTAGCGCAAAGGAAGCTAAGGACGCAAAAAGAGAGTTACAATTCTTTCAAGAACGTTTAGATAAAATAGAAACAATAAAAGGAAGAACAGAACTAGCTTTATTGCAGGAAACTATATCAAAAACAGCCTTGGCATTTCAGAATACATTTGAACTAGGTTTTCTTGGCAGATTTAAAGGAGAGTTTCAGGTACTAGAGGAGGGGGCTGCTCATTTTTTTAGATTAGCAAAAGCAGCAAAAAATGGCTCTGATGAGCAGGCCTTATTCCTAGCACAAGCAAGAAAATTAGATGAAGAGCTTCAAAAACAAATAGAATTAAGAGATAAGACTATTGACGCAACAAAGGCAGCCCAAGAAGAAGCAAAAGAATTCTTTGATGAACAGTCTGCTGAGTTTGGAGAAAAAGTATCAGAAAATGAAGAAAAAAGACTAAAAAAAGAAGCCAAAGATTTTGTTGCTAGTTTTGATCAAAGGTTTAGGGATGCTGAAAATCTTTCAAAAACCTTCTTTCCTTTTAAAGATGCAAGTAGTATTGTTGGAGATGATTTTTTAAAAAATCTAGAAGAGCAAACTAAAAAAGCTTTGTTTTTTGAAAAAACAAGAATAATGCAAACTAACGAATTTGTTGCAGAAGAATTTGACAAATTGTTAGGTTTAGAAGAAGAATTTCATAAAAACAGACAAAAAATATTATCGGATGCTACATCCCCTGCAGCAGAGGATTCAGATGACGAAAGAGGACTACAAGAGGCATTTGCAATACAGCAATTAATGTTTGACGCAGAGTTAGTAGGCCTTAGTGATCATGAGCAAGAAAAGCTACAAATAGCCAAAAGATTCGAGGACATGAGGCTTGATTTCCTTAGACAAGGATTTAACAGCGCTGAATTGATGAGGGGTATAGATGCGGCTAAGCATGCCGAACTAGAACAGCATAAATTAGATAAAACTATAGATACTGAGGAGAAGAGACGAGAAGTAATAGGAGCCGCTTTAGATTTTGCTGGTCAAGCTTCTGGGGCAATAGGGTCACTTGTACAAAAAGAGATAAGCAATGAAATAAAGGCGGCCAAAGCTAGAAAGGCCTCAGCAGCAGAGATAGATGCTCTAAATAGAAAGAAGTTTAGATCAAACAAAGCTTTTATGCTTGCCAATGCAGTAATAAATACAGCAGAGGCTGTTACTGCTCATTTGGATAAAAATCCAATTTTAGCTGCTGCCATTGGTGCGTTAGGAGCGATTCAGATAGCGACTATAGCTAGAACCAAATATGAAAGCGCAGCACCATCTGGATCATCTGTGGGAACTGTTTCTGGTTTAGATTCTGAAACGCAAAATACGCCTCCAACACAACAAATAACATTTATGCCTACGGCTGAAAATTCTAATCAGACCAATGTATTTCAAATAGAAAATGTTATAGACAGGGCTGGGTTTGCTACTTTTGTTAATCAAGGTCAGCAAGAAATAATAAATAACTCAGTGTCAATATAATGGGCACTTTTATAGCCACAACAGGTAATGTGACCAGAAGGTTTGGTACGTTCTCTGCTCAATTGCAGATTACAGGATCTAACATATCAACATCTACCACAACCATGCTTATGCATAAAATGCCAAAGATATCTCAGGACTTTGACGTTCAAGATAGCTTTGAGGACCTGTCAAAATTTAGGATAAATCTATCAAAAATATCCATAGCAATGTTTGATAAGCTGGGTGATGGAACCCTTCTTTTTTCGAAAATAAATGCCATGGGAGACGATGATGCTATTCAAGTAAAAATTACAGTCCCAACAGGCAGTGATTTTTTTATAGCAACTAAGGCAGGATGCAAATATGATAGAGTATCTAGAAAGGTGACCATAGAAGCACAGGCCGCTTTACGTTACGATGTTCAAGTGACGAATTATGGCACAGGTACTGGTCAGACTTTAAATGGTTTAGTAACAACGGCTGGTACAAATAATGATGCAGACTTAATCACATCATCAGATGCACTAAAAGGCTTCCTGTTATCTCAGGGCGACTCGCCTACTACAAAGATTATTGGCCATAAATTTACAGAAACAATAAGCAACATAACCTCGCTTCCAGTAGGCCCTGAAGCCACGAAAGTAATGGGTTTTAACTTAGTTAATATAAATACATACAGCAAGGCTCAGGCAAATATATTAAAATTTTCAATTATAGAAGGAGCATTTGTAGGATCTATGATGGGGTTTGCATTCTATGTTAGAAGAAACTTTAACTCAACAACAACAGGCGATCATTACGCAACCTTGTCAGCATCTAACTTTAAGGACTTTGGTATTTCATTTAACAAAAGAAATGTAAAAAACTTTAACACTATTTTAGGAATACAGGACAATGGTGTCAATAATGAACCTTTTACTAGTCAAACCACAAATGAAGAGATTAATCAATTTGGATCACAAGACATTTCATTAAACGTTCAAGTCACTGACATGAACACAATATTTCTTAACGAATCTTTGACACCAGATAAATGGCAGCTATTATCTTCAGGATCTAGTAGTGACTCTGCTCTTACCACAGCCATTGTACAAGATATATCAACTCAGGCTAGAGATTCGTATAAAAAATCATTGGGTATGCCCTCATCGTCAGAAAAAAACAAAACACCATTTCTGATAAAATTAAAAATACTTGGTATTGGAACTCTCAGGCCATATCAGTTTATTCAGTTTGGCAGCGATATACATGTAAGCGTAAATGGACTCAAGGCTAGACCATCTATGTTAGAATATGACCTAGAGAATGATGTAATAAATTGTGAGGCGTATCTAATATAATGAGTCAACTAACTAAAGTAGGATTTTTAACAGTAGCAGGTGGTGAGCAGTTTTTAACTGTTAGTTCTTTTAGCGTAGAGACTGAGTTGTTGTTTTTTAATAAGTCATTTGATGAGGCTATTGATGGTAGCTTACGGCAAAATGTTCGAGGCACAAGAAAAAAGTTCTCATTGTTTTATAACAAATGCATAGAGCCTAGCCAGATGCGTATTATATTAAACAATATTGTTACTGACCTAAACGTGGAGGGTAATAATTTAGGTTCGTTTAGAATATTTCAGGGTGATCCTCTTATACCAAATACGAGTACCGAAATATTTAATACTAGCACATCTACGTTTGACCAAGTTATAACAGAACACACAGTCACCCTTGATTCGGCTACAATACATCAGATACAGTACAGCAATCAGATTGGAACGTATGTGCCAAAGATAAATATGATAGAAACCACGATAACATAATGGCTATAGCAACTACCGTATCACAGTTATTTATAAAGACAAAGGATTATAATGCTGATGCTGACTTTTGTTACTTGATTACACCAACAAACTTTAATGTTTCATTGGGTGTCTTAAACTTTGGTTCGGATAATGACGAGGCTATTGATGGGTCTTTGAGGTCTAACCTTCGTGGTTTTAGGATAAGCCTTGAGATACCACACGAAAAATTATTGACTAGCACATTTAAAAAGACAACAAAAGCAACAACTCATCCTTCAAGCAGTATACCTGACCCATTTGACTTTAATACTGTGTTAAGTGATTTTAGCAATTCAGATGCAACTACATTTTTTACAGATATAATTACCACGTTTAAGACTAATGATGATGATTTCGTTGAAGTTTCTTTTGATGGTGTTTACGAAGGTACCACAAAAGATTTCAGAAAGATAGTAATAGACTCGTCCTCATTTAAAACAATCTTTACGAACCAGATAGGTAGAGATTCCAGTAGCATTAAGTTCGTGGGTCAGAAGAAGCTAACAAGTATACCAACTGAATTACAGGCAACCTAAAATAGTATTGAAAAGTAAAGATAAGCTAGATATATTTGACTCATTATGGCAAAATTAGAAACAATTACAATCACGTCTGGTGACCCAACCTCTAGCGAGGCTTCTTTCAGCAGAAGCAATGACTCGTATGAAATGGGTTCTGTTATTCTTAGTGGGACGTATACCAACACGTCTTTTGACGTTCAGGCTAAGATAGGTGGTACGTTTTTTGATGTATATGATACGTTTGGTAGTAAATATTCTATTACTGTAGCTACAGGCAAGCACACGCTTCCTGCTGATGTATTTAAGGATGTAGACACGATACGGCTGAAGGGTTCTCAGAACGAGGCATCAGACAGAACTGCGCAAGTATTACTCATAGATTTCGTAGACTAATGAAGCCTGTATTTGTAGCTATATCTCATGTGTTGTATGGAGTTTTCAGCAGGAGTAATCAGATATTTAATCAATCAAGAATGTTATTTAACAAGCAATAGATTATGGACTTAAAAGGCACACAATTACAACAAACTTTCGGCAATCTTGTCACAGTAGGAACGAGTGCAGGAACACCAACACTTGGACAAATTGAAAACGGCAATGGTGATCCATTAACTCAAATAACTCTTGGCTTAGGTAGTGTTGGCGCACCATCTTACTCTTTTACTGGTGATACAGATACTGGTATCTTTAGTAGTGGTGCTAATGTTTTAAATTTGGCTACAGGCGGTAATAACAGGATGACCATCGCAAGTGGTGGTAATATTTCTATTGGCACAGCTAATTCTTCTGCCAAACTTCAAGTAGGAACATCAAGTGAAGAAATACTCAGACTAGAAAGAGATACAACGAGCAACGATTCGTTTATAGATTTAACGTATGCCTCAGGTCATAGCAATGATTCAGATGCAAACCATGAATATGCTAAAATACGAACTAAGGTTGTAGCTAATCTGTCTGGTCAAGAGTCAGGTGAGTTATATTTTCAGACCATAAATGCTGGAACTATAGGCGATAAGATGGTTATCAGTAAAGAGGGCAACGTAGGCATTGGTACTGCTAGTCCTGCAAGTATAAGCAGTACAGCTAGATGGTTAACACTAGATGCCGATAACGGAAGTAGTGCTAGTGGTGGTATTATTCACCAGATAAACGGTACAACGAAAGGAGCTCTTTATGTATTCGGTAGTAATGTTTATCATGATGCAAAAGCAGGGATAGGTCATATTTTTGCAGTCAATAACGGTACTGAATCCATGCGCATTGATTCAAGCGGTAACGTAGGTATTGGTACTTCTAGTCCTGTTAATAATACACCACTTACATTACAAGCGCCATCTGGTTATACTGATACTCTTTGGCTAAAATCTGTTGGTACTAATATTTCTAGTCGCATAAACATTGCTCCTACAGGTACAGGTAACGCACAAATCAACAATGCTACTGGAACAAATATAGAGTTTCAAGTATCGGGTAGCGAAAAAATGCGCATCGATAGTTCGGGGAATATCACTCATAGTGGTACAAGTCCGCAATATATATTTAAAACTGCATCTAATACTAATTTTCAAATTGCCATACAAGAAAACGTTGCAAATGCTCTTGAAATTACACCATCAACAACGGCAGGTGGCACTACTTTTAGCAATCCTGCTTTGGTCGTAAACTCAAGCGGTAACGTAGGTATTGGTACTTCTAGTCCTACTACCCGTTTAGATGTAGCAGGAAGTTCGGGTGGTGGAAGTATAAAAATATCAGGTGATATGAGCGCAGGGGCAAATTACTATGGTTTCATATTTGATGGTTCTAGTTTACAAGGTACTACTCAAACGAATATTTTTTATGCTGGTGGTGCAGTTAAAGCAGATACAACTATTACGGACTTCGCAAGTTTAAGAATTGATGCTCCTAGTACAGCAGCTTCGAACGCTGTCATTACAAATAACTACGGTATCTATCAAGCAAGCACTGCTCAGAAAAACTTTTTTAACGGTAACGTAGGTATTGGTACCGCTAGTCCATCACAAAAACTATCGGTGACTGGTAATATAGGCACTTCAGGGTCTGTGCTTTTTGATGATAATCAAGGTATCAAATTTGGAAATGTTAATGCTCAAATAACTGGTTCAACTGCTAATGGTTTGATGTTTTTTGCAGGTGGTTCAGAAAAAATGAGATTCGATACAAGTGGCAGATTGGGCATCGGAGCCGATAGCCTGACAGACCTTTTGCATTTGAAAAAAGCAGGTGGTGCACAAATTAGATTTGAAAACCCAACCACAACGAGGCATATAAGAATTGGTGAAGGTGTTGGTGTGCCAGATGTATTATCTTTCAGAGGCTCTGGTGTAGGCACTGACAGCCTAAGCATTGACTTTGCAAATAATAGAGTTGGAATTAGACAAATTTCTCCAGACGCAAATCTTCAAATTATGAACAACGATAGTAGTTCTTATAGATTTGGTTATGGTGGAACTTCTGATGTTTACCTTGATACTGATAATATATATTTTAGGTCAGATAATGGTGGAACAAATTACGCTATACTTAAAAGTGGAAACCTTGGGATTGGCACTCTTAGTCCTGACGAGCCTGTTCACGTGGCTAAGTCAACTGGTGATGCTATTATAGCAGTTGAAGCCAATGATGGTAATGCCGCATTGTACTTAACATCTGCTGGGACTAACAAAGATAATAGAATTGTTTCAGGTAATGCTAAAGACCTTAAGTTCGAGGCGCAACCTGCTGGCTCAGGTCAAGGTCAAGGTCAAGACCCTACTGCTACAGGTACTACAGTGATGACATTGAAGAATGATGGTACGTTATTAGTGGGTACTACATCGGATGATTTTAGTAGTGCAGGTCATACTTTTTTTGCTAATGGTGCTTCCTATCAAGTTCGTGATAATGGTACTCTGAAGGCATATAAAAGATTGAATACTGATGGCGAAGTAGTAGCATTTCGAAGAGATTCCACACAAGTAGGAAACATATCAGTAACAAGTTCTGCAACTGCTTACAACACTTCTTCTGACTACAGACTAAAAGAAAATGTAATAGAAATGACTGGTGCATTGGATAGGGTTGACCAACTAAAGCCAAGTCGATTTAACTTTATTATTGATGGCGATACAACCGTAGATGGATTCTTAGCGCACGAAGTAGCTGACGTAGTACCCGAAGCGATAACTGGGGAAAAGGATGCCGTAGATGAAGAAGGAAATCCAATGTATCAAGGTATCGACCAAAGCAAGCTAGTTCCTTTATTAGTAGGAGCAATACAAGAACTTAGAGCAGAAATTGAACAACTTAAAAACCAATAAAATAATGAACTGGAAAATTAACACACTAGAATACACTAACGACTCTGACAAAGGGGTCGTTGTAGCACATTGGGATTGTAACCATACCGAAACAGTTGGGGAGGGCGATGACGCTTTGTCTTACTCAGGAAGATGCTATGGCGCTGAATCCTTTACACCAGACCCATCATCTAAGGACTATGTAGCCTATAAGGACTTGACTGAGGAAACTGTTCTTGGTTGGCTTTACGAGGTAGTTGATAAAGATGCTACAGAGGCAAGTGTTCAAGCACAGATTGATGGACAAAAAAATCCTTTGACTTTGAAAGGAATGCCTTGGTAGTTATATTTAGGTATAACCATTAACATAAAGCGAGCAAAATTATGACAGCAGAAGAAAGACTAGAACAGTTAAAGAACCTTGAATCACAAATTGTGATGCAACTACACGAAACACAACACCTGATTAAAGGTTATCAAAACGCACTAGAAAACAATGATAATGAAGCAAAAGCTGACCAAGAGTCAGCAGACAATGCTGAGTAAACACTCAGTTCATCACAGTAAACCACACATGGACTTTATGCGTAGGAGGATGCTCATGGGAGACTCCTTCGTTGAAGCCCATAGAAAAGCACAACAAAAAATAGGAAAATAATTATGTATCATGGATCAGACGGCAAAAAAGACAAGAAAGGTAAAAAAAATAAAGATATGACAGGAGCCAAGAATGGCAGAGTAATCGCTAGAAATATGAAAAAAACTGGACGCAGTAAGAAAGGCTAGTTTTCTTCACGATCTTTAGATCCTGTTAGGTATCCTTGTTTGAAAACATCTTTTATATGATCTTCTGATATCTGCATACTTACACAGAGACCAGCAAGAAATCCTATAAAGGTCATTGTTATCGAAAACACCAAAATAATTATACCTTCCAAAAAACACCCCCCAAATTTTACTTGTAACGAGCGATCATGCGTTGTATGATGCATTACTATTAATAAGCAGTAAGTTGGCTCTATTGAGCATTGTGGCGCTATTAGCACGCCTGCCACTTAAATGGTAATTTACGGTGGTATGATCCTTGTAATTTAACAATTTTCCTATTTTTTGCTGATTAAATCCTAATCTGTACATTAAAATACAGCAAATTTGTCTGGCATCAACCAGATTTTTTTTTCTTCGTTTGCTTAATAGATCATCAATAGATATGTTGCATGATTTGCAAACCATTTCTATTATCTGATTACTGTCTTGTGTCATATTATCGTCTTTCTCCTCTATATTGCCATGTTCCATTTTCGTCTGCTTCGAACTCATGGTATCGATCACCTTTGTGATCACAATGTATAAATCCTTTGTCAGGATAATAACATATACGCTTGTAGTCAGACGCCCTAAGTTCTTGTAATAGCAACTCCATATTGGCGCACGTGTAATCTACCGCACCTAGTCCAGTAAAAGTGTGCTCTGATGTTCCACTCCTGCCATGTGATAGTTCCCAATCTTTAGATCTATAACCACTATTTTCTGACACTGATATAGGTTGTTGTATTTTGTGTCTTATTTGATTGATTATAGGTTTATGATGTTTTTCTATTTTATCTACTACATGTATTGGCACGCTTGACATAACTCTGTCAACAAAAAACTCTTTAATGCTAAAATAATCGAAGTACATAATATTATTGTTCGTTAAAAAATATAATCTATGTATTGTTATTTGTTTTTTCAATACCAAAAGAGGGGAGGCTCGCTGGTTCCCCCCTTTCAGTTTTGTCAGTCAGGATATTCCTGAAAAAGGATGGCAGCTTTCACACCATCCATCCATACAATAACATGATAAATTAGATTAACTAAATTTCTTGTATATGTATTGTGCTATTTTGTCTCCATTAAAATCAAAAGAGAGCTGCCTCAGTTGGCATAACCTCCCTCTGTGAGGTAGCAACAGGGCTTTCTTCTTGTAACTCTTTTTGAGTGAAAACCCCTCCATCTTTCCAGTAGCATTTTCCATTCGCTACCCAGAATCGGTCTTTTTTTGCAGCCTTTTGCTCATCGGTCTGCTTAACCCAAGCGCTTAAATTATTTCCATAAGGATCTAATTCATCTTTTACCTGTATCGTTAAGGATATACCCTTAACTTTGGGATCGGCCTGTTGTTTAGCTTTTACGCCTGCAACAAGCTGTTCTAATGTTTCCAACTTCATATATGCTTCACAGTATATCATAAGAATGTATTTTAATTAATGTTTGAATGATATTTATATAATATACGCTCAAGGATTGTATTGCGCAACTAAAATGGTTTTTTTGCTACTTCAAGTCCTTTATCTGTAACATGTTCTAAATGGACTCTTTGGTGGCTTATTATTCCTCTTCTTGATTTTACAATTTTCGCAAAGACGCTATTATACGTAAAAGTATCCATGTCACGCCATCCCTTAACCTTTTTAGATGTCCCATCAAAAGAAACAAGACTAGGGATCATGCTTGGCCTGAATATTGATGTCATACAATGCGCTACATTTTTTATTACTTGCGCCCATTGCGCATCTTTGTATCTTGGCTCTAGTTGCCATCCATTACGTACATGATCGTTGATCGTGACCTGACTAGGGACCAAAAGTAAAACGTTTAATTCTTTAGCAATCTGTTTGAGTATTTTTGTTACATAATTCAGTTCCAAGGTTCTAGAGTTAAATCGACCCTTTGCGTACACCTCTTGTATATAATCTATAATAACAAAATCTAAGCCGTTTTCTTGCTTGATTTTCCTGCAACATCTTTTTATTTCATCAACATCATCAATACTATCAACGATCAGCATATTATCACAATACTCTAATGTGTTAACAGCAAGTTGAGATGCCGTATTTACATCATAATCTTCCATCTGAAACCACAAACCCCTGTATCCAGCCTCTAGCAGTTTAACGGATATAAAGTTGCAAAATTGAGTTTTACCATGTCCAGAATCTGCCAAAACCACATTGATATCGCCTTTGTGCATGCCAACATTTTCATATAAAATATTGTCAATTGTATTTATATTGGTATACAGTTTTTCTTTTACTGGGTTCTCTTTTTCTCTAACAAATATTTCTGTTGGCGTTAAAGCAACAACATCACTTGTATCGTCAGTCTGTTGTGATAGTTTGTCGATCATCAATATGAGATCATTTGTAGTCACATCTTCAGACATGGATTTCTGAAACACCTCAGATATGGATCTCCTTAATACTTTCTTATCTCGATCCTCTTTTAGTATGTGCAGATAATCTTTGATCTGTGACTCGCTAACCAAAGCATACATCTGTAACCCTAAAAGTCTGTCTTGAGTATATATATCTAATTTTGAGGATATCGTGACCTCATTGAAGTTTACGCCCTCTAAATGTTGCCTACAACATTCTAAATACAATTCATTGTTGTAGTTGAAATAGTCGGCATCACTTAAATCAAAGATTAGATCTCTATATTCTCTAGAAAAAAGAAGTGTCCCAATGAGGGAGTCCTCAAGATCAATACTCATAGTATTTCCTTGGCCTTGACTCGCCCATATGGGGTTAGTGAATAGGTAGATGGGTATTTATTATCGGAGACTATTACACCTGACTGTATAAGGCTACATATCGTTGAAAAGGTAGTCCAATATTTGTCGTGATTTTCCACCCTCATCAACGGTTCAATTTGCCAATACGTTGCCTTCGTATTGGATTGTAATAAGTTTAGTATTTGCTGTTCATTTAGTGTCATCTTTCTTCTCATTTGTTTTTCTGAGATCTTTTTTCGTTACGGTTCCATTTTTGTTAAATGTATGGATGACCCATCCCCTTCGATCATACCAAGTCATTGATAGTATTTTAATATATCTACTAGCAAACTTTGTAGCAAAACGAATGTAATTTTTGCGTGTTGGGGGAGTATTAGTTTTAACTTGTATTAAAAACAACCTTTTAGGACTCATGGATATTAGATCAAATCCCTCAAATCGATATTGATCTTTATGATCACAATCCTTTGTCCAGCACTTAGTGCAATAACCAGCAAAAAGATCCTTGTATTGAGTATATCTACCAGACATCTCTACCTCATCTACGATCATCCCTTGATCTTTGAGATAAGATATTGCCTTGTATACGGTTCTTTTTCCCTTTGCCTTACTCATATAAAAAACCCCTACCACCATTTAGATGGCAAGGGTTACTTAACGGATGGATATCTAAAATGGGGCAGTATCGTATGCTAGACCATTTTTTTTGACACTTTGGTTTACGTGTCTATGATCAACGCTATCTGCATCTTTAGAATCATCAAGCAATAGCAAGCCTGCGAGGGCATATTTTCTAGCATAGCTTGAGCATGTGCCAGTAAGCTGCATGAGGTCCATGCCTTTTTTTGACTCAGGCTCTCTTGCTAGTGCAGAACCTGTGATGACTTGGCCATTCTTTTCAAAGGTAACAGTTGATTTAATGTATACTCTATCACCATTAGATACGATCTCATCATCTAATTTTAGGGTAACATCATATTTAGCCAATAATGGTTTTACTGCCTCAAGAATATCGTCTAGATTTCTATACTCATAATTAGAAAACTTATTGATTCTATTCTTTGGAACATTCAGTTCATTCTGAATTTTAGTGAGTAATTGTTGTATTGTTTTTTTTGCTTGGCTCATAATTGTGTTATTGTGTTCTTGTTTACGATCCCAGTATTTGCAGTTCTAGGATCATTTACCCAATCCATAATCTGGATCAGAGTGTTTGTCATGTCATTGCACGCCTTAGAATGAGTTTCCTCACTAAGCGTGTATACGGCACTATTATATGGATACTCTTTTTCAATTGCAACAAAATAAAAATCTGTAAAATCAAGACCTAATACCATGCAATAAAATGCTGCTTGTATATCATATCTATATCGAAAAAAGTCTGAACGGAACGCTGCTTTACTAGCATCTTTGCACGATTTCCAATCTATTATAGCCATTGGTGTTTCGTTCTTAACCAACATCTTGTCAGGTCTAACACGAAACTTTAATGGACTAAATTTATCAAAATTATGATCTGTAAAAAATGAATATTCATCCCATACCGCATCATAATCATACATTTCAGGGATCGATTTAACTGCCTCATTTTTTATGGTGTTATCATACATATTTTGGATTTTTTCGACATCATCAAGGGACAAGATAGTTTGATCTTGATCAACCCCCTTTTCAAATTCGTTTCTGTATGTTTTATAATCCTTGGTCATAGTTGGTGCTATCAGATCTGGTCTGGCTTCCATGATATCGGCTATAATTTTCGTGTCATCAAAGGTAACAAACCTACTATGAAACTCTGTACGATCCTCAAAGTATGTATGCATAGCATCACCAAATATTAAAGCCTGACTAGCACTGAGTGGTAACAAGGCCCTTGCTATAGAATGCTTTTGAACATTTTTTACGAAACTAGATGATATATAATCAGTTCCATGTTCATGGTATTTTTTATTCGATAAGTTGCTGAATGTGCGCATCTGGATACTCCTCTGGAAATTTTTTTTTACTTAATATTGGTTGTTGAAATGATCCTATCATTTTTTCTAACATAAATATAATTTCCTCTACATCATCTGACACCATCATTACAGGTGCTTTCTCGTAGTCATTTGGTATTTTATGGCTATCATCATAAAAAACCTCATGTATAGAAAATACTGGATTTCCATCAATATTTTCTTCTGCGAATAACCTATAATTCCAATGTCCATCATATCTTGGGTCGTTGTCTATCATATTTAAATTTTTATGTGTGTTGAAGAATTTGTATTAAATTATTAGATTTCCACAATAAATACAAACAAAATAGATAGCATGATTAAAAAAGGATTTGTACGAGTACCCAATACAATTTTTGATGAACACATGAAATTTCTATCTGGCAATGAATTTTTATGTTACATGGCCATCATTCGAAAAACATGGGGTTGGAATAAAAATAGTGATAAGATTAGCCATAGCCAATTAATTTCCATGACAGGCCTTTCCAATAAAACAGTAGTTAAATGTTTACAATCTTTAGTAGACAGAGAATTAATTTCTATGACAAAGCGATTTAAGAGGACCAACCTTATCAAGGTATTGGAAAAATCTACACAAGAATCTTATGTAAAAACTACACACACAACACTACACTATAATAAACAAAAAGACACATCTATTGTGATTGGTGAAGTAGTATATGATGAGTAGAAACTTTTTTTGTTTCTTTGTGGATAACTAGTATATTACCTGTGTACAAATAACAATAACAAAACATAGGTACAACATGATAATCAACAAACAAGAAGCGTTTAGCTTGATAAACAAAAATAACAACTCGATATTCAATGTTCGGTTTGTAAAAAAGGATGGGACCGAAAGAAGCATGAATGCCAGATTAAGCGTAAAGAAACATTTGAAAGGTGGATCCATGACTTATGACCCAACTAAAAATGGCTTTATCATTGCATTTGACATGAATGCTAAGGGGTATAGAACAATCAATACCCATACATTGACAAACTTGAATTTAAACGGTAACAAATACACAGTAAGAGGTTAATAACATGAATGTAGCACAATCGATCCAAGGGCATATTGATGCTGAATTTGAAAGAATAAATGACATGGAGGAAAGAACCAAACCAAAACCAGATGCAATAACAAAATTATTCTATGTGAACTGGATTCTTGAGCAATCTGATAATCCTATTGATGAGGTGATGTTCTTGATAAGTCTTATTGAAGATGAAACCAAGAATCATGAAGAAAAAGTAAAAACACTTTATAATGATATAGAGTGGACATTTAGCAACTGGTCACCTAATCAAAAATCAAAAGTGGAGCAATCATAATGAAACAATTAATCGGTATACTGAACCTCAAATATAGGGGTTCAGATACTTACCTTAGACTCAAAGTATTTGAAAAAGAATGCGGTAGTGTATCGTACACCCTTATCAATGGAAGGAATATGAGGTGTTGTATTGCTAACCTACAATGCGATAGTGAATTGCCTATCCATGTTTATGACCATGATTATCCCATACATTTATTGAATGAAATAGCAGGAGGTCTTGACAGAAGCGTTGTCGAACTTGATGAATTAGAACTACTAGTTGATACGTTCAGGTTTAAATATCAAACAATAGAGGAGGTATAAATGTATTTACATCACTTTAAATTTACACAGATGTTTTTAGAACACATCGGTTACAAGAAGCATGAAGATGTTAGTTATGAACACATATACAATGTAGTTAAATTTCATATGGAAAAGTTTTTTACATCTGATTATAATAGAGACGATGAAACACTTGATGAAAGCATAACAAAATATCTAAATAAAAAAGTAGCAACATCACAAAAGGGATAATAACATGAGTGCAGTAAAAAAAATAAGAAGATGTTGTGTCACAAATGAACCAGTACAATCTGGTTATGTTTGGCACAATGGAGACATATACAAACATGAGAAGCATTTGATTCCTAAAATCATAGATTATTTGAATGAATTTGCTACGAATGAAGAAAGCTTACCTTGGGTAGAAGTAAGTGAAAAAACACTACTTTCAATTTCATATACATTTAAATTTCATTATTATACAGAATGGGAGGATTCTTATGATGACCGTTGAGAAACTTATAAACAGATTAAAATTATGTAATCCAAAAGATGATGTGGTCATACAGACTGTTGACTTGGATACAGGGGATGAAATTGACATATATCCTTTTTATATAGACGAGGTGGGTGTTAGCCCTACTCATAGTGAGATAAGGCTTGTACAACGAAATAACGACACGCCTGAGGCATTTCTTGATGAATCTAAACAACTTAGAAACATCATAACATAAATTTCTGCCAACCCCTAGCAAGAAGAGGAATTTCCGTCAAGGTATTCCTCTTTTTTTTGTGATTAATTCCCATGGACCCCCCTGTATCTGGATTTCTGCCTATCCAATTTCCGCCAATAGATCCCTGTAAAATAATGTTCGTAAATATATTTTTGCAGTATTAGTTTCTAGTATATTATAATATATATTTCTAGATAAATGTATATCTCTAAATAAATGTATATTTCTAGATAAATGTATATTTCAATATTAGGT
>VMHT01133214.1_pt1 | contig 29770 bp, 58 predicted proteins | sample 4693611 | NCBI WGS metagenome assembly VMHT01 (sample SAMN12280063, study PRJNA550983) | marine metagenome | isolation source: seawater sampled from same location over 5 years 0.02-0.2 micron viral filtrate | place: USA: collected off the coast of southern California halfway between the port... ... | reverse complement strand
GCATCTGGGTATGACTTTGATTTTTCTGATTTTGCTAATGTACGTGGAGGTAAAGAAGGACCTTTACTTCAGAAGATGAAGAATCAGATAAAGAAGTATGGGGATAAAAACGTGTTTATATTAACAGCTAGAATGCAAGAGTCGGCAGAACCTATACAACAATGGTTAAAAACTCAAGGTATAGATATACCATTAAGAAATATAACTGGATTAGGTAGAAGTGAAGGTGAAGCTAAAGCTCAATGGATGTTACAAAAATTCGCTGAAGGTTATAATGACATGTATTTTGTTGATGATGCTTTGCCTAACGTTGCAGCTGTAAAAGCTGTGTTAGATAACTTAGATATTAAATCTAAAGTGGTACAAGCTAAAATTAAATTCAGTAAAGAAGGTGGTGTTGAGTTTAATAAAATGATAGAAAGAAACACTGGTGTTAGCAGAGATAAAATATTCTCTGATGCACTAGCTAAAAGAAAAGGCAGTAAAGCTAATCGTATTAGATTTTTTGTACCACCTTCAGCTGAAGACTTTAAAGGTTTAATATATAATTTTTTAGGTAGAGGTAGACAAGGTGAGGTTGATATGAAATTTTTCAAAGAACATTTGTTAGATCCTTTTACTAGAGGTATTAGAGATATTAACTTTGCTAAACAAAGAATATCTGAAGAGTTTAAAACTCTTAAAAAAGAAAATCCTGATGTAGTTAAAAGTTTTGGCAAGAAAGTTTCTGGCACAGAATTTACAGTTAATGATGCTATAAGGGTTTATTTATGGAACAAGAATGAAATCTCTATACCAGGCTTATCAGAACGAGAAGCTTCGTTACTATCTGAATACGTTTCTAACGATTCTAAAACAAAAGCTTTTGCTGATACTTTAGGTATAGTTTCTAGAGCTAACGATGGTTACGTTACACCTGGAGAGAATTGGGTTGCAGGTAGTATAGCATCAGATCTATATGATCAGACTGGTAAAATAAATAGAGCTGATTATTTATCTGAGTGGATAGAAAATAAGAACACTGTATTTTCACCAGAGAATATGAATAAGATACAAGCCGTGTACGGTACTAACTTTAGAGACGCTTTAGATAACATGTTAGAAGCTATGGAGACTGGTAGTAATAGAGCCGTTGGTAGCGATAAAACTGTGAATAACTTTATGGACTGGGTTAACGGCTCGGTTGGTGCTGTTATGTTTTTTAATACTAGATCAGCCGTACTACAAACTTTATCTACAGTAAACTTTATAAACTGGAGTGACAATAATATATTTAAAGCGTCTAAAGCTTTTGCAAATCAAAAGCAGTACTGGAAAGACTTTGCAACTTTGTACAACTCAGACACGTTAAAGCAGCGTAGAGCTGGTATGCAGATAGACGTTAACTTAGCTGAGCTTAGTAATGCAGTGTCTAAAAGTAGTATGTCTGGTAAAGCTAAAGCCGCTATAAGATATTTATTACAAATAGGTTTTACACCTACACAAATAGCAGATAGTTTCGCTATAGCATCTGGTGGTTCTACGTTCTATAGAAACAGAATAAATAAATACACCAAACAAGGCTTAAGTAATAAAGAAGCTGAGACAAAAGCTTTTGAAGATTTTCAAGAAATATCAGAGGAAACTCAGCAATCTTCTAGACCTGACCTTATATCTCAACAACAAAGAGGTTCTTTAGGTAGGTTAATACTTGCTTGGGGTAATACACCAATGCAATACACTAGGTTAACTAAAAAAGCTATATCAGATTTAGTTAACGGTAGGGGAGATTGGAAATCTCACGTCTCTAGAATACTATATTATGGAGCAGTACAAAATATTATATTTGGTAGTTTACAAACTGGTTTGGCTTTCTTAATGTTCGGTGGTGATGAAGATGACGACAAAACTAAAACTAAAACAACTCGTGTAGCTAACGGAGCTTTAGATACTTTATTAAGAGGTGTTGGTGTATACGGTGCTATGGCATCTACTCTAAAGAATACTGTAATGAAGTATGCTGAAGAGAGTGAGAAACCTTTTGGTAGAAAAGAGTTATCTAAAGTAGGTATAGAAGCGATACAATTGTCTCCACCTATAGGTAGTAAGATAAGAAAAATTATGAAAGCTATTTATAGCTATGAGTATAACAAGGGCGTGCCAGAGAAAATGGGGTTAGATATAGACAACCCGATGTTAGATGTGGTAGGTAATATAGTTGAAGCTACTACTAATGTTCCTATGGCTAGGACAGTTAAAAAAGCTCAGCAAGTAGAAGAAGCTATAAATGGCAATCATGAAATGTGGAAGCGTGTAGCTTTAGTAATGGGTTGGGACAAGTGGACTCTTGACGTTAAAGATGAAGATTTAGAGGAAGCTAAAGCTGAGGTTAAGCTAGAAAAGAAAGAGAAGAAAGATAAAGAGAGTAAAGCTAAAAGAGAGGAAGCTGAAAAGAAAAGAGCTGAAGCAGAAAAGAATAGAAAAGACGGTGATGATTTAGATGGTGATGGTAAGAAAGAATACAGATGCAAAGCTAATACTAGAGGAGGAGAGGGTCCTCGATGTAAGAACATAACGGAGAATAAAAACAAGAAATGTTATGCGCACCAGTAAACTGTTTGTGTAGTGTGTAATATTATAATTATGAATAAGTAAAATAAAAATAAAATGGGAAAGTATTTTCAAGTAGAAGTAAAACCAACTATAAGTGTTACCGCTTTAGCCGCCGGTAATATCGCTAATGAAGAGATATTATTTGATTGGTTTGGTTTTGATATACCTAAAGGTTCAGCGAGGTTAATAGGTATGACAATACAATATAAAGGAAAAAATGCCGTAGATTATCCACCAACTGATTTTGAAATTTTCTGGGCTAAAAGTTATCGTGGCAACGCTCCAGGAACACTGGGTGGTGAAGGTGGTGTTGTCGATACTTTTACTAGTAGCTGGTTTCCTAACATAGTGGGTCACACCTATGTAGACGCAAGTGAAAATTCTAACGATGACGACCTTCACGTGGGTAATATACTTAGTGTTGGAGCGGTTAATCAAGGTCACCAGAGTGACGACGAGTTAAATAACAACGCTTTAGTGTTGACAGGTGAACCTGACTCTGGTGACAACGTTGGTTATGATAAGTTATATATAGCTTCAGTAGCTAAAGCAACTCACAACTGGGGACCTTCTACAATGACTATCGATACTACAGTACCCTCAACGTCAAGCCCAGTTATAACTGTGGCTGATGTAGATGCTATAAAAGCTTTATCACCAGGCGACGTTTTAAGAGATGAAGACAACCAACTAATAGGTACTGTTAAAACAATTGACTCTGCTACACAAGTAACTCTTGAGGCTAATAGTGCGAGCGTTGTAGCTGAAGATAAATTGGTATATAATACTACACCAATTACATTTATATTATCATTCGAAAAATAATATGGAAATATTTAAAGATAATAATAACTGGAATGAGAAGGCTATAGTAGGGTTTATAGCTTTTGCTATAATGTGTCTTATAATGGTAGCAGACCTTGTTACAGGGTGGATAGGTAATCACTTAATAATAAACGACTATGTTTATAACTCTTTTGTTTGGGTTGTACTTGGTTGTTTTGGTATATCAGGAGTAGAAAAATTTGCTAAAAAATAAATACTATGGCTTTTAAAATGACGTCACCTTTAAAAAAGAAAGGTGCTAAAGATGCTTGTTACCACAAAGTAAAATCAAGAGTTAAGGTTTGGCCTTCAGCTTACGCTTCAGGTCAGCTTGTACAATGTAGAAAGAAAGGTGCTTCTAACTGGGGTGTTGGTAAAAAATCATAATGAGCTATACTCAGAAAAATAATCCATTAAAAAAACGCTGTTGGCCAGGATACTCGCCTGTGCCAGGTAAAAAAGCTTTTGATAAAGGTAGCTGTAAAAAGAATTCGCCTGTTAAAAAAGTTAAAGGTGGTGGTACAAAGAAAGTTTGTTTACCATCAGCCAAGGTTAGTAGTATGAGTGATAGTGAGAGATCTAAAGTTACTAGAGCTAAAAGTAAAGCAGCTAAAAGCGGTGGTTACAGAAGGTCTAGTAAATCAAACGTAAAAGGAGCCAGAAAACCTGGTGCTACTTTGAGAGACTGGTTTAAAAAAGAAAACTGGGTACAAGTAGGTAATCCAAGAAAAAAATGTGGTGAGAAATAATGGCATACGTACAGAGAAATAATCCATACAAAGTTACTAGTTGTGGTAGACGCAGAACTTTTATGCAAGGGAATGACTTACCTGACGATAGGACTAAAGATAATCCATTTAAGAAGTTAAGAAAAACTACTAGAGGAAAAGGTAGACACTTCCTTCACGCTAAGGAAGGTGCTGGCATGACTGAGGCTGGTAGAAGAGCTTATAAAAGAGAAAATCCAGGCAGTACTCTTTCTGCTCCAGTAACAGGTGATGTTAAACCAGGTAGTAAATCCGCTAAACGAAGAAAATCTTTTTGTGCAAGATCAAGAAGTTGGAAGAGTGAGAGAGGTAAGGCTGCTAGAAGAAGATGGAAATGTTAATTATGGACAGAGATACAACAGAAACAATACTGGCTAATCTAGGTGCAATATCTATATCATTGACTGATGTACATGAAGGGTTGCAGGTCTTATCTATGGCAGCAGCATTAATCTTTACTGTGATAAAAATAATTAAAGAAGTAAGAAAATGAAAAAAGAAATTCAAGACGCTACTGTTAATTTAAGTGTGAAAAGTATAGCTACTATAGCGACTGTTCTGTTCTTAATGATTGGAGAGTATATAGTTCTTCATAGAGATATAGATGAGGCTATGAGGGAACCTTTACCTGAGGTAACTAAATTAGATCTTGAATATAATGTAGATAAATTATGGAGTGCTGTAAAGATAAATGCAGACCAAATAGAAGATTTAGAAAGAGAAATAGACATTATAAACGGCAAACCTACAGAATGAAAAAAATATTACTACCATTACTAATATCAGCTAACTGCTTAGCTCAAACAGATAGCGTTAATTTTTCATATTCAAGAGCTGAAAACGATTCAGCTTTGTTATACTCATACTCTCTAAATGTAAAATACTACGATTTAAAAGGTAGGTTGGTTCAACCAGGATTTTTTGACGAAGTTACAATGGGTTTTTGTGGATGGTTTATAATGGACGATGGAAGAAAGAAAAAAAAAGTATGGATAGACACTAGGAAATAAATGAAATGGATAGGACAACACATATGGAGTTTTATATCTAGATTCAGAAACCAAGTGTACTTTGAGAAAATATCATCAGGTACACCTAATGCTTTTATATCTGTAGACTCTGATAAGAAGGTTATCACTGGTGGTAAAGCTGCTTCTACTACCGTATCTGGAATTGTTGAGTTAGCAACTACAGCTGAAACAACTACAGGTACTGACACTACTAGAGCTGTTACACCTGATGGTTTAAAGGATGGTTATCAAGGTAGTTCTAACATAACTACTGTAGGTACTGTAACAAGTGGTGATTGGAGAGCTACCGCATTAGCTACAGATGCTATAGCAGATGACGCAGTTACATACGCTAAAATACAAAACGTAACTAACGCTAGGATGTTAGGTAATAATGCTGGTTCAGATGGTATTGTAACCGAAATGACTAAAGCAAATGTGTTATCATTTCTTAACGTCGCTGATGGGGCTACCACTGACCAAACAAACGTAACAGGATCTTCAGGCTCATGCACTGGTAATGCAGCTACTGCTACAGCTTTAACATCAGGAGATAAAACTATATCAGGAGATCTAACTGTAACGTCTGGGACTTCTGGAGATGCTACCTTAATAATATCTGCTGACACAGATAATAATGATGAAAATGATAGCCCAAGATTATGGTTTAAAGCAGATGGAGATATAATAGAGGGAGCGATACAGCATAAAGACAATACTTTTGATTTTATAAGCAATGTTAGTGCTAATGGTGGTATTAGATTTTTAACTGGAACTACTAATAATACAGGAACAACTGACCCTGAAACTGGTGCTACTGAGAAAATGAAAATTGACCCAGCAGGATTAGTTACTATAACTCACACGGCTGCAGATAGTGGTAACGGATTATTAATAGTAAGATCAGATACATCTACAACAACAAACGACCTACTAGGTGCTATAGGTTTTGATTCTACAGATGGTAACGTACCTTCATCTACTCTAGAAGGGTCTGCATATATAGCCGCTTATGCGTCCGAAGCTCATAGTACTGGAGACAAGGGTGGTTACTTAACGTTTGGTGTTTCACCTATAAATCAAAATGATGACACAGTATCTACAGAAGCGCTAAGAGTCACTGAGCTATTGACCACTGTTGTAGGTGGTCTAAGTGTAGGTGGAGATCTAACTGTAACAGGAAACATATTACCTTCAATAACTCAAGTAAAAATACTACCAAGAGATTTTATTCCTGATGATGCGGGTAGACCAGCGATGATAGATGATACAGGTAGTGACAGATGGTTAGAGTCACATGGTACAGCAAAGCTATACGCTAATGTTGAAATACCACAAGGATTTATGGCTACACATGTTCATATATATGGTAGTGCAACTTCTGCCATAACAGTATATGAGGCAGATGTTAATAGTAAAACTGTAACAAGTAAAGGTTCAGGTCATATTGGTACAAATTTAGATATTACAGATGTTACAGCAGACGCTACAAACTACATATTAATAGAATTAGCGCAAGCATCTGGTGAAGAAGTTTACGGAGGGATAATGACAATAGCAACAGCATAATTATGGCACTAGCAACAAGAAAAGCAGGAACAATCCACAGTAAAACAGGTGGTGACTTAGCAGCACTAAAAGCTAAGTACGACAACTCAAAACATAATGAACTTGAAGCTTTTGAAGGGGAAGCAGCACTTATATATCAAATACAACTTCTCAAAGAAGATATAGACGAGCTTCGTAGATATATTGCTAGCAACGAAATAGCTCAAGAGATAGATTGCAGCTCCTTACCTACATCAGCTCCTAGAACAGCAGGTTTATTATACAACAGCAGGGGCACGATAAAAGTTTCTACATAAGAAATAAATTCATTAATAGCAACAGCATAATATGAGTAAGTTTATAAGTGTAACAAATACTGACACGGATCGTGACTTGATAACATCAAGTGATCATGCTACTAATACGGCTAACAATAGAAGAGGTACTAATAATATATCTATTAGTAGGATTATGATAGCGAATACTTCTGTAGATACGGCTACAATATCTTTATATATTTATCAAACAGCTAGCCCTCACGCTTCACATTATTTTATTAAACTTTTAGATATACCAGCTGAAACCACATTTGTGTGGGACGAACAGATAACTTTTAATGTTTCAACTTATAACTTGAGATTATTCAATGATGGGGGTAATCCAGGTTTAACGATAATTATTGATTAAATGAGATTAAGTAAAAACTTTGTATTGTCTGAGATTACTAGAAGCAATACAGCTAAACGATTGAATATAAGTAATGCGCCAGATAAAGAACACTTACGTAATTTGCAAATCATTATTAGGGATCTTATTCAACCTATGCGCGACGATCTTGGTCCTATCAGGATCACTAGTGGTTATCGTTCCCCAGCACTTAATCGTGCGATTGGTGGATCTACTAAAAGTCAACACTGCAAAGGTCAAGCGCTTGATCTGCAGTTCTGGAAGGCTGGCAAGATGTGTAATAAAGAGATATACGATTGGGTCATCAAAAAAGGAATAGAGTTTGATCAGATGATTAATGAATTTGATTTTGCTTGGATACACATGTCATTGAGAGGTAAGAATAATAGAAAGCAAGTACTTGAAGCTTACCACGATGAAGACGGTGATACTAAATATAAATATGCTAATATAGATTAACATGAGCTATAGCTTACCTGATAATGTTAAGAACTACCTAATAGATATTGACGGTACAATAACAGATGACATACCAAACGAAGAGCCTGAAAGAATGATTGATTGTCAACCTTGGCTAGACTCTTTAGAGATTATAAATAAATGGTATGATGAAGGTAATATAATAACCTTCTTTACTTCTAGAACTGAAGAAGTAAGAGCTATCACAGAGAAGTGGTTAGATAATAGTGGATTTAAATATCATCAACTATTAATGAATAAACCGAGAGGTGGTAATTATCATTGGATAGATAACCATGTTGTTAGAGCTACTAGGTTGAAATCAAAATGGTCTCCACTTGTAAATAAAGAAGAACTAATTGAAGTTTTTAAATGACATCAGATAACAAAAGCAAGAAACCTCCAAAGAATAGTATTAAATTTAATATATCATTATCTGAAGAACAAAAGAAAGCTAAAGAGCAAATAATAAAACACGCTTATAGTTTTGTTGTTGGTAAAGCTGGTAGCGGTAAAACATTATTAGCTGTTCAGATAGGTTTAGATATGTATTTTAAAAGACAGTACAATAAGATAGTTATAACTAGACCTACTGTTTCAACAGAGGATAATGGATTCCTACCTGGTACAGAAAAAGAAAAGTTAGAACCTTGGCTTGTACCTATTATGTCTAACATGAGAAAGGTTTATAATAAACCAGACAAAATAAAAAGCATGTTAGACTCAGAGGAGATAGAGCTAGTATCATTAACTCATTTTAGAGGTAGAACATTTGACGATGCTGTAGTAATAGTAGATGAGTTTCAGAATTTAACTAAGGCACAATTACGCATGGCATTAGGTAGATTAGGTAAAAACTCTGTAATGATATTCTGTGGGGACAACCAACAAGTGGACCTCAAAGATTCATTTAATTCTGCTATAGATGATGTAGCTAAGATGGAACAAAGTAAATACGTTTATAAGGTTGTTCTTGAAGATAACCATAGACATGAAGCAATAGATGACGTATTAAAAATATTAACAGGATACTAAGACATGGCATTAACACTAACACCAAAACTAACATTAACAGGGTCTGCTGCGGACTTTGGTAACGCTTTATCTTTAGCTGTTACCGATACATTAAACGTTAAAGCTCCTCAAGCTGGGTTGTCTAAAATAATAGCGAATGCTAATGGTGGCACTAAGGTAACACCTGATTTAACTGGTGGAGGTAATAAGTATGTATATATAAGACATACTGGCAAACAAGCTGATGGATCAACATCAACAACTAATACATTGGAAGTACACATACATGATGGTAGTGCAACTAGAGACATTGGTAGACTAAAAGCTGAAGAGTTTTTATTTTTACCTATATTATCAGCTAATAAATTTGAATTAGTTTCTAATGACACCCATCAAATACAAGTCGAATATGCTTACTTTACAGTAGCTTAATAATAAATAAATATAGCATGGCAACAATAACACCTAAATTAACTATAACAGGAACAGCTGCAGATTGGGGTGCTGCTTTAAATGTATCAGTATCTAAAACTACTACTTGTGAATCACCTTCCAAAGGCGTAAGTAGAGTAGATGTAGCGGCAGCAGGTACAGAAGTTTTATTTGCAGATTCAGGCGCAGATGGTACAACGTTTTGTTATATAAAGAATAACAATACAACTGGTACTGGATCTATTGATTTACAAACTGATAATGGTAATAATACTTTTGGCACTTTAAACAACGGTGAGTTTGCTTGGATACCTATAGATAGCAACGAAGGTATACAAGTTCTTGGTGTCGGAGCTACTGTTGAAGTTGAATACGCTTACTGGACTAGAACTGCTTAATAAATATAAAAATAATATAACATGGCAACATTAACACCTAAGTTAACATTAACAGGTACCGCAGCAGATTTTGGTTCAGCTTTAGCTTTATCAGTATCTAAAGCTTTGACTGTAGAAAAACCTTATGTAGGTATATCAAGAGAAACAGTAACCACAACTGGTGGTAATCATATAATAGTACCTAGTATAGACGCTAGAAGATTTGTTTATATAAAACACACGGGAGTAGATAGTGCTGGCGCAGCTACAACTCAAGATTTATTCTTAGAGTCTAGTGATAGTGTAAAAGTTGGTGTATTAAAAACTGGAGAGTTTTGTTTTATGCCTATTGACGACGCTGATGGAGTTACTTTACTTCAACTTGAAGCGGCTTCTGGAACTATAATAGCTGAATACGCTTACTTTACAGTAGCTTCTGTATAAATAAAAAAGGGGATAACTATTTAGGTATCCCCTTATATTTTTTTATATAACGTTTAACCTTCACACGAAGAGCATTCTAATATATTCCTACTGAATGCTTGAGCTGAACTTTGACTGAACTGATAGTACAAAGTTTTCACGCCCTCTTCCCACGCATAAATATATAACTGATTAATATCCTTAGCTGGTATACTAGGATCAATCATAAGGTTTAAACTTTGTGACTGATCTATATACTTCTGTCTCTGTGCAGCTTGTAATACTAATTCTTTAGGTGGTATCTCTACGAAAGACTTAAACACTTCTTTAGTCGGAAAATCTAAATGCTGTACTGAACCATCTTTCTTTAATATCCCTTCCCAAACTTCTTTAGTATTCAAATCATACTTATCTAGTTCAATCTCTAAAAACGGATTTTTGTAAACAGTCTTTGTCTTAGCCAAGTCTTTAATAAAATAATTAGACTTAATAGGCTCGATCCCCATACTAACAGCACCGTGTATAAAGGAGCTAGATTTTGTTGGTGCAATAGCCATAAGAGTTGTGTTAGCATATCCTTCTCGTAAACTATTGTAGCCTTTATAATCATGTAACCATTTAGACGCATTCTCTGAATTTAATTTTATGATACTGAATATTTCATTGTTCAAAAATTTAGATGCCAGAGAATCAAACTCTAAAAGCCTAGACTGTAATAAGGAATGATAACCCATGACACCTATACCGATAGCCCTATGTTGCTCAGCGAATCTATGAGCGCGAGCTAGACCAGGTAGTATCGACGACTTGTTTATAAACTCATCCATTACTGCATTTAAAAAGTATGTATATATCTCTACAGCATCAGTGTGTTTTATATCCTCCCAGTGCAATAAGTTAATTGAACCTAAGCAGCAAACAAAAGAGTTATAACTATCAGTTGGTAGTTGTATCTCAGAGCATAAGTTTGATGCTGTAATATCTAAACCTAACTCTTTATAAGGAGTATTATTATTAGTATTATCTTTAAACATTATATAAGGAAAACCAAACTCAGATCTTCTCTGTATGACTTTAGCCCAAGTCTCACGCTTACGCTTAGCTCCAGCAATCATACTCTTCATCCACTCATTAGTAATAGTTATACCATACTGCAAGTTTTGTATAGGATTACCTTCAGTGCCAATATCTAGAAACTCGTTTATATCATCGTGCTCTATCGGTAGGTATACAGCACAGGCTCCACGTCTAGCTTCAGCTTGTTTACAAACATCGACAGTAGTGTCATACATACGAGCATAATGTACTGGACCGTCGGCTTTACCACCAGTTGAAATCGTTGTCCCTCGTGGTCTTATATTTCCGAGGTATGCTGATGTTCCTCCTCCGTATTTCGACATCATACCGATCTCCCTAGATGCATTTAAAATTGAATCTAGGTTATCATCAATGTTCGAACCATAACAACTGATTGGTAAACCTTTGTTCTTGCCAAAGTTAATCCATACAGGAGTAGACAAGGAGTAAAAACCCCTTGCCATATATTCTTCAAACTTTTTAGCGAACCCATCTATTCTTAAATATCTCTCAGCCGTATTGGCTATGTCTTTTATTCTCTGCTCAGGTGTTTCTGTTATATAACCTCTTGACAGAAATAATCTTGACTCTTTATTTAACCAATAATACTTTTTAGTTGTATCTATCATAGTGTTTCGTATTTAACTTTTAACATTGCCCAGTTGTAACAGTCTTGAGGTGTTTCAAATTCTCTGCTAACTTCTGTAACCCAGTTACCAGTTTTCTTACCTCTTTTATAAAGACCACACATCCAGCCTTTGTGAGCTAGTGGGCTCACTTGAATCCACCAGCCTTTATCTACCAAATATTTTATTACTTCTTCATCCATTAAAATAAATCATCTACTGTTATACTTTTATTTTTTTTATTGTAATCAACTGATTTTTTATAGAAAAAATCTCCCTCTTTTGTAGCTGTAATCTCAACATCGAACCACTTGGTACTAGCGAGGAGTTCTTCTTTGATTTCGAATATAGACTCATACCCTATCTTGTTTAGTGAATTATTAAATCTGTTCTTTATAAATTCGTGAATAGTATCTTTAGTTAAGAAGTCTAATTCGCCGGCTTCGAATATCCAGTCTAAAACTCCACACTCAGCTTGATAAGCTTTTAAACATGCTGATTTAATTAGTTGTTCGAAATCATTATCGAACCACTCAGGATTTTCTTTTTTGATTATATTAATAATCTCAACTCCGAAATTACCGTGTATATCCTCTTCTTTAGATGTTGCTTCAACGACATTGGATATGCCTTTTAGTACGTTATTGTTCTTGTTGAAAGACATCATTATAAGGAACTGACTAAACAAACTAACATGTTCTATAAACAAAGAGAATAACAACACTGACTTAGTGTACATCTTGTTATCCTTAGATCTTGTGCCATCTAAGTATTTAGTCAAATACTTTATTCGATTATTAATTGCTGGTATTTCTACTACAGTTTCAAACTCTTTTTCTAAACCAAGAATACGTAGTAATCTAGCGTAAGCATCTTTATGTCTAACTTCAGACTCTGCAAATGTCATACCAACATCACCAACCTCTGTTATAGGCATTCTCTTATACATATCAGCCCAGAAAGTTTTAACACTTACTTCTATCTGAGCTATTGATAACATCGTCTTTTTGATTATATCTCTTTCTTTATCGTTTATATTAACCTTAAAGTCTTGTATATCATCAGTAAAATTAAACTCAGTATCTATCCAGTAAGAATGTCTAATAGCATCCTTATAATCTAGTAACTGTGGATATTGATACGGCAGTATATTAACTCGCTTCTCAAATATATTATTCTTCATTAGTTTCCTTCACTATAGTTAAACATAAATCTACAAATGGCATATACAATACGTGATTTTGTACTCCATTACCCGTGTCAGGGTAACTTCTAAACCCTATCATTATACCTGGGTAAAAACCTAAACTTAATTCCCAATCTTTCATCATTTCTCTTTTCTTTTGTTTAGTATTAATTCAATTACTTTATCACACTCTTTCTGATTCTGAGGCTTGTATAAGGTTACATTAGGAAATTGATTCATAACTAATCTTTTAAATAATTTCCATCGCATGGGAAAACTTTCGTTAGCCCTTCCTTTTGTTTCTATTATAAAATCAGTACCGATAAAATCAGGAGTATATTTAATAGGTAATATACGTTTACAACCTCTATTAACCATATCACCCTTACCGTTGCTTTGTCTTTCATACACTTCGTTGTCGAAATAAAAACCATCTAGCAAAACAAAAGTCTCTCCTTCGTACTTAGCTTTGATCTTAGATTCTTTAAGAGCTTTATACATATACTTCTCAAGTCCAGAAGCGAAGGTAACCCCATCATAGGTTACCTTCTTAGCTCTTACTGGACCTCTTTTATTTTTAGTAATCCGAGTTCGGCGTGTTGTCATAATGCTCTCCATTATTACCATTGCGAATTATATTACTCATACGTTTATCGTAATTTTGTTCTATCATTTCTTCACGAGCTGTTTGAATATACAGTATCGCATCCATTAATTCCTCTTGTATATCATTTAGATAGCCAAGTAAGTCTTTGTGTTTACCGGTACGTTCACCGTGTAATGTACGACCATACTTTTCGTAACCTACATCTGATCTACGAAGAAATTTATCACAAACATTTTCAACTACAGGATCTCTAAATTGCATTCTTCTAGTTGACATTCCATTTTTAGCATCCATTATTTCTCTACTGCTCATATTATAAAGTGTTTTTTACAAATGTTCCATTAATCATTTTACCTTCACGATTCTTAATTGTAAGATAAGCATTATCAATACAATCTTCAATATCTAGTTTTTCAATCTTAGCTAAATTAGTTAAGACTACAACTATATCACCGATAGCATCTATAATTTCTGGTTTATCTTTCTTTAGTATACCTTGAGCTAACTCGCCAACTTCTTCTAGTAGTTTAGTAAACTGTGTGTGCGTGTCACCTTCATCATATATACCTCTTGCCATTGCCCACGATCTTATATTGTCAAAGATATTAGCTCTTGATATTTGCTTATCTATATTAACTGTGTCTTTTTTAGCCCAAGTACTCATGGCTTTATTATACACGTAACATCTTTCATCGTTAAACTGAGATGTTATTATGTTTCTTTCTATCCAGTTAACTAGCCCCCGAGTCAACTCATGGTCTCCGTGAGGTGTATTTATTTTCATTCCCAACTCATCCATTAACCTACCTTTTACTTTGTTAGCTGGGCAAGGAAAAGTTGTTGTTTGCTCTGTAACGTTTATTCTCATTCTTTTATTAGGATTTAATTGTTTATAAAGGGTTTCGTCTACACGATAACCATGACTTTTCTGTAACTGTATTTCACGTTTAGATATATAATCTATATCTTCAGACTCTTCTATTATAGTGTATTCACCAGGGCCATAACCTTGTTGATGTTCTATTCTACGAGTTGGAAATTTTGTTACACCGATCTTTTTACCGGGTATGTGGTATAAATAGTACTTCATATCTTATCGTTATATAAGTGCATGTTATGAGCATGATGGTAGTACCAACCTATTTCAATGTCTAACATTGCGGCAACTAATTGTTGTAGGTTAGAGAACTGATATTGATCATTACAAAAGCCGTACCATAAATCGTTAGATCGCATATACACTGACATACACAGTGCACCTCCGATTATAGTAAACTGGACAGCATAAGTACACGGCGTATCGTTTCTATAGTAACACATTTCTTTAGCGTCATATATACTTATGGCAGCTCGCCTTGTTTCAGGATCTTTCTTTAGCATATCAACTATTAAACCGAGTTGATTGTTACGCATCCACTGCCAACCATAGTTAGAGTTAACCTCACCACTATCATTAGCCATACGCTTCCATATCTCAGGTACTTTACCGTATATTTCACCTAACTTAGATATATTAGAATCACCTGATAAGTACCATTGCCATTCAGCTTCTGCATAATCAATACTCCATTTGCGCTCCTTGTTGGTTATTTCTCTTAATGTAGGATTTGTTAAATAAAACCCTACATTGAATATAGCTTTTGTATCGTCAAATGATATACCACGTTGTAGTATCTGATCATGTAAGTACTCATAAGCTTCATTTGCACTTTCAAAGTGTATCTTCATTTTTATTGTTTTTATCGTAATAATACTTGTAATAATCAAACATCTTGCTTAAAGCTTCTGGACCTTTATAATCTTTTGGGTCAATAGAAACTTTACCATTAATTGTTATTTCTACTTTCCATAGCTCTATATTGTCCCAGTTTGGTATAACACATATACCTATGCCATTATCCATACACCATGCCCAATGTTTTACATTCTCTTTAGTCTGTGAAATGTATGGGGCTTTCCTTGATGGTCCTGATTTTTTCTTCTTCCACATTATTCCCAAGGCATTGGTTCATCTGCTACTGTATCACCTGCTATAGGTATATAACTACCAGACTTTGGTTCCCAAGTAAAATGTGCTTCAGCACCGTTTTCACCGAGATTCTGAAACTTAACTTTTAAGACTTTAGCCTTAACCGTTTTAGCATCATAGTCTCGGTGGATCAACAGCCCGTGGTAACTAGCATCATACCATTCACCACCACCTTTAATGTTGTACATAGTTGGCTCTTCAATTTTACCATCTTTGTCTTTATACATCTTAGTAGGATGAGCTACGACTATAACTAACACATCGTACTTCTTAGCAAACACTTCGATCTTAGTTAGGTATTCCATGGTATATCTATTTACGTCTTCTGTTTTGCAGTTAACGTCTCTAACCTTATTATAAGGATCAATAACTAAACATTTAATACCTTTACGTTTAACTAGCTCAGCACCTTTACTTAAGACATCATCAAGAGTGTATCTATCCATGTCAATAAAGAAATAATTATCATTTACATGATCTGTAACACTATTCCATTTATCACTACCTACATCTTCTTTGGAAGGCATACCCTCCCAAGTTTTACGTATTAGTTTATGAGCATGTAAATAATTAGGTTTATTCTCAGGAGACGCATAAGCTGTTTTCCAACCGTAGTTTTTATTATAACCTATACACATCTGATCCACGAAGTCTGACTTACCAGACGATGGTATACCCGTTACAGTTATAAACTGTGAAGTGTACGTAGAGAATATTTTATCAAAGTTGTCTAAACCAACTTGAAAGCCAGGTTTAAAACCATTATGAACAAAGTCTAATAACTCGCCTTCAACATCACGCAATGTAGATACACCTTCAAGAGGAACTTGAGACGCATATGTAATAACGTTTCTTAATTCTTCTGGACCATAATGTAGTAGGAAATCATTAGCATCTTTAACATTACCGAAGTCTACTAAGTAACAAACTTCAGCACCAAGTCTACGGATAAACTCTTGCTTTAATGCCTGACCAGGTTCATCTGCGTCAACTGCTAATATTATTTTCTCTTTACCATCTAAATAGTCTATACAATTATCTAAGTAATCTAAGTTGTTAGAATTTAAAGTAGCACCATTGGGTACTGATATTACATTCTTAACACCAGCTTCATGGAATGCTAACACATCCATTTCACCTTCTACAATAACACACCAGTCATACCCTACAACACTATTGATATTGTAAAATATTTTCTCCGCACCTTTGTATAACTTAAAATTCTTACGACCATCTCTATACTTAATATTAATGAGGTCCATACCCATATAATAATTAAACTGTATAGCGTTTTCAAGCTTACCAGTTTGAGGCATATACTCTTTACCTTCACGAACTCTTAAATCTTTAAGTGTTTGCTGAGATATACCTCGTTCATCAAACCATTTTGAAATCTTTTCTGATACAACATAGCCTGTTGTCTCTGGTTTCACATATTCACGTGTAGATTCACCTTTACGTTTATATGTATGTAGTTGAAAACTAGTGTCGCAGTTATGACAGGTACCAAGACCACGTTCCCAATCATAGGAAGCACATTTTGCTTTCCTGTTCTCAGGTTTCCTTGAAGACGAACACAGGGGACAAGTCCCCTGCGTTTTTCCTTCTTCAAGATTATGTTGATTGAATTCATCAATCAAGAATCCATTGATCTCTACTGTCTCCATTAATTATAATTTAAAATGGTAAATCATCTTCTACTATTACTGCTTTTGGTTCTGGTGTTGGTGGAGCAGCTTGACCATCGCGTGGTGCAGCCTCAACGTTATCTCCGTTAGTCCACACTACTCTGCAATTACCTAGGTACGTCTTAGGAGTTTTAGCTTCACGCTCCTCCTTAGATTGCTCAACAACTACTGGACCTTGATTACCAAACTGATCAAGTTCATCATTAATAGTTATTGTTATTGGTAGGTATTTACCTTTTTTACCATGAAAGATTTTGTCCTTTGGTATCTCATTTAGATTGATGGACGTTTTAATAATACTAGCCATAAATTATCCGTTTATTAAGTTAACTAATTGTCGAACTTGCGATACTGTAGCTCCAGTTGTTCGACGAAAATTATCAAAACTCTTGTGATATGGATGTAACCCATCTGAGGAGTTATGATTCACATAAAAATTATCAGTATTAGCTGTAAATTTTCTTCCTGAAATTGTACATACTTTCATACTCTTTGTTCTTCGGTTTGTGGTTTTAGTTTTTGCCATTGTTTTAAAATTTAGCAGGTTATTAAAAAATTTAATCATATTAATTATTTATTTGTTATATAATATATTATCCATAGTGAATCGTATTCAGTTTGTATCAAAGTGTCTCATTGTGTAGATACTGTTTAAAATCATAGTTATCAGACTTGTAGAACAAATCATATGCGGCACTAGCCTGCCTAACCTTGTCCTCACCTCGTTTATAAAACTCTGGTGAACAATCATATATACCTATTCTGTTAGTATTCTTATCTATAACTATAAATAACATCTCGTAATGAAACAAATTACTATAAATATATGCTTGACTGTCATAGTTGTACTTAGATGCTGACCATCTAAACTTATCTATATCCGCTGTAGTCTTAAGATCGATTACAAGCTTTTCTTCATGATTAATAATATCAGCTTTACCTTTCCACATATTACCGAATAGCTTACCAACACGTGGTTCTTCATATTCTACTTCGTTTAACACGGGTTTAATTAAGTCTCTGCAAATATCGTTGTCCATCATTGCTTGAGTCATAAGTTCTATTTTATCAACCTCACTTTGTAATAAACACATTTCTCCTCCAGATAATTCTTTATATACCTTTGTATTCCTAGTTGACGCTTCAACTATTCTGAAACTTTTGAGCTTTTCAGGCTCAAGAATTGCGGTGTGAAAGTAACCACCGACTAAGAACGCTGGGGTTTGAGTCCTTTTCTCGCGTAGCTTAGCTGGATCCTTAAGTAACGTACTAATATTAGAGTTACTTAAGAACTGGTTACCGTACTCACCGTAATAATGTTCATCTACTCTTAATTTTTCGAGTATTTCTTTCATACTATTTTACTAGTTTCTTTAGTGCAGTTAATTCTGCAGGTGACATTGTATACTTAGCTAATATAGCTTTGATGTCCCCACCACCACTAACAAACTCTTTAGCTTTATTCATTTGAGCATCAGTTATCTTTTTCTTAGTCACTGTAGGTGATGCGGTTTTACTATGATTATTCGTAGCGTCTGCATCTTCAGTGTCATCAATAAGAAATAGATTACCTAGCGCGTACTTCTTCCCGTAAGTTGAAGCTGCACCAAACTGTTGTGAGGTCTGCATACCTTTTTGATTAAGGTCTACACCCACAATTGCTGTTGCTGTTATTGAATCTTTGCCATCAGAAATAGTGGCGGTGGATTGCATCATTGGTACAGGGTCAACGCTTATTATTGATTCGTTCACCGTGATGTACACGTTGTGCTTTGTGAGAAACGGTTTTGCCGCTTCTAAGATGTCTTCAGCTTTACGGAAGTAGTATTTTCCGAAAGCATTGTACGAAGACTTTTTCGCTTTTAAATCAGTCTGAATGACTGCTAATGTCTTAGTTAATTCCTTCATTTGGTATGTGGTTTTGTTATATATATAATTACACAAGAAATTTAAAATTTAACAATTATTTTCCGCTTAACCTACAGGTAGTCAACCACTTGCGAGTAAGGAACACTGTCTATTAATTTTTCAATTGCCTGCTTTTTTAGCTGCGAAACACGTACATAAGAGCTATCACCTTTCATACCTAGAATACTAGCTATTTGTTTAGCAGAATGCTTATCGCAATCTAAACCAAATGATAATCTCAAAACTTGAAATTCCTTAGGGTTTAAATATTGTAGCATTAAACTTTTAATATAAGCTCCTAGAATATCTAAATTATATTCTTTAGATTCATCAGGCGCATCATAAGTAGTTCCATCTTCACCAATAGGTACGTCTAAACTTAGGAACACAGAATTGAAAAACATTTCTACAGCTTTTTTATCCTCACCAAAATCTTTACGTATTTCATTTAACTTATGTTCAGGTATACGCATAGTACCTCTGTTTATATCAATACCTCTACGTATTGCTCCACGAATTCTTTTTGCTAAAAATGATTTTAATCTTTGCTCTTGATCTTCAGCTTGATGTATAGTATCCCAAACTATTTTGTCTACTGCCGCTATCAAGCCAAGACTACCCTCCTGCATGAAGTCTGTTATATCCATCATACCTGAAGCTTGTTGAGAGGTTGAAAACTTCCTAGCTAAATTTTCCACTAAAGGTAAGAATGTTACTATTAGTTCATCTCTAGTATATTCATTGAATGGTTTTAAACCTATTCTATCTATACTATATTTAACATCTTCTTTATATCTAATATAATTCTGTATATTGTATTTTTTCATATTTCTCTATTTAAGAGTTCTTTTTCACGTTTTAATTCATCACACATATTACGATGTACAGTACGAGATGAACATCCTAGGGCATCAGAGATTGCACGTATCGTAATCTTTTTATTCATATCATGTAAACCTATCATGCATTCATAAATATCATCAGAATGGACACGTTTTGATCTACCGATAAGTTTACCAACTATACTTAATTTTTCAAACTTATCTAGTCCACTACTCATTTTGAATATAACTTTACGTAACCTGTTTGTAGGTGGTCGATCAAGATCACACATGTAAACATCGTGTATAATTCTTTCTAAACCACTCTTAGATATACTAAATGTAGTAAATCCATTTTCCTTTTCAGTTATAAACTCAGACATACTATTAAATTCGTCTGGATCCATCTGTGGGTTTAAGTACCATAGTACTAATAAATGCCATTTAAGACTTTTATATGTATTAATCTTAGCATTGCCTTTAAATAAATCGTAAGCCTGATGTGTACCTTTTTCAAAGAACATGTATTGATTTGTTTCATAGTCAGGCACGTCTGTTGGGTCACGTCGGTATACAATAAACCTACGATTTAAGTAGTCTAGATTTCGTGGTATTTGTGACATAAGCCTGTTATTCCTTATATATAGGGGCTGTTGTCACAGTCCCCTCGGTTTTCAATGTTGCAATAATGATTCTTTTAGAATCATCTTTAGTGTATTTAATCTCGTTAAACTCCTCAATACGTTTCTTTAGGTCTTTCGTCATATAAATTTTCCTTTTTAAGGTTCGCGATATGTTTCTTATCGTTGATGTAATAATTCCAGTAAGCTTGCAAGCTACATTCATCTTTGTATTCATCAGGCATAGCTTGTGGTGGTTGTGTAAAACCTGTAAAAGGCAAACCTCCGGGTAAAAAACGTAGATGTGGATCACATTTCGTGTAAGATAAATGTTCTTTACCATAACGTTTTTTATACTCTTGTGCTAACGCTACAAAATGATCATATAACCAGATGTAGTTTTGTGCTGATCTTCTAACCCATATAGTAGAAGGATGATTAACATGAGCTCTTTTGTATGGTACATCTGCATCTTCACCCATAATCTCATGGTGAGCAGTGCAGAGCATTTGAGCTGACTCTAGTATCATCTTTACTACATGTTTATTATACTGTAGCTTTGCAGCTTCAACTGGATCTTCATGTAAGTAAAATATATTCATTACTTATTCTTTAATAGTTTATTTAATTTAACAACCATTGATGAAAATATTGCTAACAATAAACCACCAATAAATAATTTCTCGTTAGTAGCACAAGGTTTCAACCAAAAACCATAGCCTAGCATTATAGATGCGTTTATAAACATACTAACTGCTGGTACACCCATCGCTAATTGTGGGTCACGCTTAGCTAAGCTGAGTACGAGGCTATTTACTGGAACTAGTAATACTAACGAACCTAATCCTAAAGCTATATCTACCATCTATTCGTAATCTCTAATACATTTAAACAATGGGTGACGATAACTGTTAGCTTTAGTGCGTTCGAAGTACGTAAAAGTTGCAGTTTTACCAACCCATTTCTGCATTTTTTTAAAATTATCTTGCAAATACTTAAAATTATCCATAACTGGCATACCGAAAGAGTTGCCTTCACTATCTACAGCCATGAACTTACCAATAGTACCTACACGTTTACCTTTACCTTCAACCCAATCGACTAACAAAGCTTCAGAATCATGGAAGTCTTTGAATTTTCTAAGGTTATGTGAACGTTTAAATTCATAAGGCGAATTTATTCTTATTATAGAGCCTTCGTAACCAGAGTTTAAATTTTCTTGGTGTCGCATTTTAGCACCATCTTCACTGAAATGTGCGTAACTTTCAACATGTTTTATGTAAGAATTTTTTGGTACATTCTTCTGTATCCATTTATCTCTAGTGGAAAATCTAACATCTCCCATTTCTTCAGATATAATATCATAGCAATGAAATTGTACTAATCTCTTAGACTCTTTTTTATGTTCATCCGTAGGTTTAGTTTTACGTACACAAGATATAATCTTTTCAAAATCATCTTTTAGTTCGTGGTTGTAAAGTTCACCATCAAGAACTACATTAGGGTTTAATTGAAAGAATTCTTTTAGATTGAACAATATATGGTCAATATTTTTCCATTCTTTACCTGTACGTGAATAAGCTCTTATTATGTGGCCATGATATTTACCTTTCACGTATTCATATTCGCACTGTATTAAGCAACGAACACCATCCAATTTTGGTTGTACAAACACTTTAGATTTCCAATCTATAGGTCTGTTGCTGACTGGATGCGCCAGCATTGGTTTATGTTTCATCATCTTTTATATTGCTGTCATGATCACTTAACATGTCTTGCAGTCTTTTTATTTCTACTTTCATAATAGCACATTTTTCGTACTCCTCCCTTTCCTCATATAGATTGAGAAGCGTGATACATCTAGCGAGTTCTCCGACAGCATGATCAATATCATCTTCGGTTATCCACTTAATACCACCAGCCTCTCTACCTATACGTATTAGTTCGTCAGCAACTCTTGTGCCTAATTTTTGTATTTCATCTTTTGTCATACATATATTATCCGTTAGTGTTCGTATTTAGTTTGTAAATCAATTGGTTCACCTACGAATATACACTCATGAATAGGATCACCGCCTTCAGGTTCTGGATGTCCACAAGTTAAGCAATAAGCGTCAACACGCTTAAATATACTTATCCATGTAGATTTGTCAAAATGTTGCCACACGTAGTATATGTAATCTATATCACCACGCTTAGTGTCTAAGCTATCTATTTCTAAATCGTGTAGTATAGAACATCTATCGGCTATAGAATTAGCAATATCTAAACCTAACGACTCAGGGTAACCATCTAATCTAGTAAATAATTGTGCATGCCATCTATTTGGGTGTTCACTAAATGATACACCTGGTTCGCGTGTTGCGAATCTAATTACAGCTCTAGTACTCATTATATTCGTAATATTTACTTTGTATTCCTTCTATTATACTTCTACCATTATGTGTATGAAAACCATAACTATGAGTATGCAACCCATCAATTGGTTTATTCTCAAGCAATAATTGCATTATAGCAAATGAATCATACTCAACCTCTTCAGATATATCATTTATAGCATCAGCTAAAGCCTCACAATTATGCTTAGGTTTTGAATTTAAATCTTCTCTTATGTATTTTTCAACTTGTTCTCCTGTCATCATCCTAATAAATCTAACTTACTTAATAATTCTTTTGACTTCAATTTAACCATGTCTTCTAACAAGTTTTCTTCCATATTTCTCATAATCAAACCACTAAGTTCTGACCAATCTAAATGATTCCAAGGATCATCTACGGATTGACCTTCAAATTTAGCGTGTGGCTTCATACGTTTATGATACCACCTCATACCACTGTAAGTAAGTCCAGCATATTCTTTAGAAAATTCTTCTAATTTATATACAATATCTTTTGCTTGAACTTTTATTTCTTCTTTTGATTTCTTAATTAACTGCTTTTCAATTTCGTTTGTTGTCATTATTTTCTGTATTTAGTCTTTCTACTTGTTTCATATGCACATAGTAATAGTACACTAAGGTGTACATAAATTTGCCAATCCATTAATCTAGCAAAACCATATAAGCTTTAGCATTGTTAGATCTAAACCAATCTAATCCTTTGCGCATATCGTTCTGTATGTTTGCTGTACGAGGATCAAGCATATCACCATTATATCTCATCTCAATCCACATTTGCGCACCCATTATCATGTCATAAATAGATAATTCTAATGCGTTAAGTTTGTATTCCTCACCACTAAATCTATTTTGCACTACAGATCCTTCTTCATAGATCTCACCTTCGAACCATTTTGGAACTTTTTGTTCTTTAATTTTAGTCATAATTAATCTTTTTTAATAAATTTTTCACCCCACATAATATCAGTGTAGTCTAACTTGAAAATGTTTTCGTGAGAAAAGCTAATAACTGATCTCGCTGTACCAACAGGTAAGTCAGTCCAGAAATGGTTATTCTTCAATTGTTGTTTAAGACTTTTTATTGTGTAAGGGTATTCCTCTTCACCAGTTAAGATGTTTGATTTAATTTCTGGCTTTAGCCTCTGCCATAAGTTCTCCATATAATATAATTTAATTTGTTTACAATATTATCCAACACTAATCGTATTTAGTTTGTATTAGTATCTTCCTCTTTTTTTACGTCTCTTTTCAGAAACTTGTTCTAACTTTTCTATTAATTTTATGCAAGCGTCAGAAGAAATCTCTTCAGCGTAGTACATGTCATAAATTAATCTTCTCATATTTGTAATTTTAGTAGCTAGTGAGGAATCGAACCTCATTTATGTAACCATACCTAGCTGGGTGTAAGCCTTATTCCTTCTCACTTATCTGGATCTACTTTACAAGTGTAACCTTGACCAGAATCAGCCGAACCTTAAAGTTTGCTTACATATAACCTGCTTTAATATCTCTTCCCTGAGTGTTTAAAGCGACAGTTATTCTTCTTCTTGTGCTACATTTATTGATCCGAATACTTCGGTTAGTCGATCCATAATGTGCTCAGCTACATCATTCATTTGTTCACCTAAATCAACGTGGTTAAGTTGTATTCTGTTGTCGTAATTAAGCTCTAATTCGTACTCACAATCACCTAATTCTGGTTCGAAACCTTCGCAAGCCATTTCAACTACACGTTGAATATCGTTCCATTGTTCGTCAGTCAACTTAGGTTTGTCTAAGTCTTGTAAGTCTTTAGTCAATGTGTTTTGCTCAGAGACTAAGTTTTTAACGTTTCCGCTTGCTTCTTCAATAAGGACTCCAAGCTCTTTAATTCTGTTTTCTAATTGTTCTTTGTTCATTTGTTATTTATTTAATATATTATCCATAAGTGATCGTATTTATTTTGTATATACAGAATATACTTTAACTCCTTTTACTACACAATCTAATCTCCATTCTCTAGTATCAACCTGTTCTTTAGTTTTAGGTTTATACTTTGGGTTTTTACTGTTTAATTTTCTTTTTTTCATAGTGAATCGTTTTTAGGTGCAAATAGTATTCTTGTTTCGTTTACAATAGCTTCACAATCTTCGTCAGAAATATCACCTATATCTTCGTATTCTATGTCAAAATCGTCTAAAACTCGAGCTATACCATCCCAGAATACTATATCTAAGTGATCTTCTAAGCTATCTGCCATATAACTTGCTATTTGTTCTATGTGTTCTACTTCTAATTTCATGATAAATTATATCTTGTTCCGTTAATAATTACTTGAATGTCATTAGGACACTTACCGTGTTTAATATCCATATACTCGTTATACTGTTCCATAGTTATTTCTACTTTATTAGTAGCTAGTGGATTAGCTTTTTTCAACTCATTATACTCATCGCGTGATATAGTAACCGTGCTACCTTCCCACTTGTGCTGGTATCTAAACTCACAAGTTTCTTTCATCTGCTCGACACCCCAGTCACAACAACTATATAACTTACTACCGTAGCGGTTTTTAAGTATATAATTAGCTAAGTAAACAAGTTGGTCATCAAAGTTATCAATAAAAACAGGCTTACTAGTCTTATATTTAGTATATTTTTTGTAATAACTATTCCACCACATCTCGCTGGTCTCGTATTTCTTGTTAATGTACCAAGGAGAGGAATTGTATTCACTTACATCTCGTATGTAACCTGAGTCATAAATAGCATATCTATATGCTGAGCTGTTACCAGTATAACTTAATCTACGTATAGGTAACTCGTACACTGTTGTGCCATTTTTCTTCTGACGCTTTGTAGTAACTTCTTTAATACCCATAAGTTTGAAGAATCCTACTGCATCGCTACGGTGCTTTATAGTCGATAACCATAAGTTTCGACCAATAGCTCCATCTAAGTGTTTGTTGCTCATATCTCTGCATTATCTGTTATTATTTCACCATCTGAGTGAGACATCCACTCACAATCTGTCAACCTGTGACCTTCACCGATTAAGAAGTTTTCAATTTGCTCTGCTGAAGGATGGTCTTCTTTCATGTTTGCCACATCATATACTGTAACATTGTACTGATGTACTCGTCCTTCTGTAAAGTCTAATACTGTTATATACATAGTTTTAATTTAAGTTAGTACCCGAGATGAGATTCGAACTCATAACCTACGCCTTAGAAGGGCGTTGCTCTATCCAGTTGAGCTACTCAGGCAAATCGGCTATGTTACTCGTCAGTAACTCTAACTCCAGCGGAAGTTTCGTGGTTCCTAGTTGCACTTATTTCCACCAGGGTTTAACAAGGTGGTTCCAGACCTGCGAGTTATTTTAGCCTTATAATTAACTCGTTCAAAGAGGATTTATTGTCTTACGTGCTACTTTATTTCACACAGCCTAATGAGTTAACTACTTTTATCGTAAACAAGTGCCGTAACCTTTACGACGACTCGCTTTGTAGACTGCTTCAGCGGTCTCTTTACTTACAAGTTGTATAGTATTACCGGTTTTGTGGTTAGTGATTGGTACACAGGCATATCTAGCTGTTGTCGAACAGTTTATACAAGTTTTGTAACCAAGATCTATTCTACCTTGAGGTATTTCCGCTGAGCATCTACATTTCATATTTTATCGTTTATTATATTATCCACAAGTTGTCGTATTCAGTTTGTTAAAAGTTTCTACTAATCACTTCAGCATGCGGAGTATTAACCACTGGTTTATACTTCTTATACATAGCTATTGCTCGGTCAAATTCGTTTTCACCAATAGCTTGTAATTGCTCTATGAATCTCCATATTTCTTGAAACTCAAGTAAACCTGAATTGTAATACGCTGAGTCGTCAGAATACTCATAAAACCAGTCATGTGATTTTAATTTTGACTCAAGAGTATTAAACAATTGTTGAGTTTCTATTATTTCTTCCTTTACATTACCAAAAGTGTCTTCACAATTAATAGTATTTATCTTGTTCTTGCTCATAATATTGTTGTATTTCTATGTTAATTCTTTCTATTTCGTAGTTTTCTACATCTTTTTCACTGACCCATTGACCAGTTTCCTTACATTTTAAGTACTCACCTCCAACTTCAACGACTTGGTCGTGAGTAAATTTAATATCTTTCGTCTCTGACATAAGTATATCCTTTATAATTAAACCATTCATTTAAACCTTCTTTACCTTGAAAATCAATACAACCAAATCTCATTGGTAAATCACCAACCATATACGGTCTCCATTTAGTTAAAAAATTTACACCTCCAATTGTTTCTTTTATCCAGATACAACTATCTTCTTTTACTGTTTTTAATATTCTCATATTTAAAATTGCATTTTATCAATTATTAATATATAACAAGTAGTTCCAAGCGCATTTTGACCAGTCTCACTATCGAATGGTAAATAACATTGCTCGTTGTCCCACTCATTACTCCATCGCTCCAAATACTCTTGTTCTAATGAAGTATTTGGACATACTATAAAGTTCTCATTAGTCTCTATGAATTGTATCTCGTGACACTTCATGTAGTTTTTTAATATTTTTTTAGTCATAGTTATTTATTTTACGTTCAGTTATATTATCCAAGAGTGGTCGTATTTAGTTTGTATAACCATTACCTTGAATATACTCTAATATCCATTCCATTTGACTAAGTGATAGCTCGTCGTTTTCAATTAACTCTACTAAAGTTTCTTTTAATTCATCCTTCATAAATTGCAAACGCTTAGCTTCACACTTGTGATTATTTATTATTCTGTATGGTCGACAAGTTTCTAACTCGGTTTCCATAGTGACATCTTTGCCACAAAGTTTACAGTGTAATTGCATAGTAATTTAATTTAATAGTTAATAATTTCTAGTTGTAGCGAGCGAATCGAACGCTCTGAATACCATAACTACAATACTTATTCATATTTAATTTTACCAGGAAACAAGTAACTAACTGGACTTTTAATTTAACTTTAGAACGCAACTTCTGGAGTAACTTGTTCTTCAGTTTCTTCAACTTCAGTTGTTTCAACTACATCGTCAGTAGTAGTTTCAACTTCGTTAGTTTCAGAAGAAATAACCGCTTCAGTTTCTCGAAGAACTTTTGGTATATTATTAGTCGCAGTATACGACTTGTATTTCAACCAACAGTTCATCGCTTCAAGACTATCTTTCATTATTTCGAACGCCTTATCGTGAGAATAAGTGATCGTTTTTCCGTTTTTGAAAGATACTTCAACGTTAGTATTTTTCCCGATTAGTGATTGTCTTACGACGAATCTTTTTGATTTAAGTAAATTTGACATAATAATTTAATTTAATTTAGTTTTTAATTTATTTTAGTTGTTTATTTCGTTTCGTTACATATATATTATCCAATAGTGATCGTATTTATTTTGTAATTATAATACTATAAATAATTCTTCATAGTCAGAATTAATTTCAAATTCTATATTTAATTCTTTAAGTTTATTTATTACTTCGTCGTCAGTAGAAGATAAGTATATAATAAATTCTTTGTTTGGAAATTTAGAACTTAACTCTGTGTCTTCCAAGTAATAGAAGTCGTCGTTAGTTATTTTAGTAATAGTTTCAAGTAAATTCATAGTTTTTTTAATTATTTAAATTTAGTATAATATTTTATTTTAAGTTAAAGTTGAATTATTAATTTTATAAAGAATTTAATTTATATTTATTTAATAGTTGTTTTTTAGTAGTAAAATTATTTAATAATGAGTCAATTAAAATATAAGTAAAACCGTTTAAATTAAATTGATTTGATAAGTCGATTTCTTGATATTTTTTTGGAATATTATGAATTGGAAATGGAATATATATTTTATTATTAATAGTTATAATTTTATTTATTGAAGAAGTTTTAATAATAGTAGACATAGTTTATTAATTTTTAAGTTTATAATTTTTATTTTATTTACAACTATATTATCCAGTTTTAGTCGTATTTATTTTGTAATTATATTTTATTTTTAAGTATAAATTTTAAGTCGTCAGTTATAGTTTCGAATACTTTTTCAAAGTCGTTTGACTTATTATTTAATTCGTCAAAGTATAATTCGTTTATAAGTTTTTTAATAAGTTTTAATTTTTTATTAGTCATAATATATTTATTTAAAGTTTAATTTCATGTATATTATCCAAATTAAGTCGTATTTATTTTGTAAAAGTGGTATATTTATTTATTTAATAATTTTAGTTTGGTGGTATTCCACCGTGTCAATATGTCATGAAATTATGTCATGAAGTTTTGTCATGACAATCTGTCATACCTGTCATGTCAATTTGTCATATAGAAAAGTGTGACAATAGGTAGTTAGATTAGGTATAGTAACAGGCAACTGTCACAGTTTACTTGTCACAGAGCAGATCAACCGTTATTATTTGGAAGACGATTCCTACAACAATAAGCGGTATGAAGCCGATTGAACCAGTTAAGGCATAGCTTAGAATAGAATACATGTTAAGCATTAGTACTGTAGCGAAAGGGATAAAGTTTAGTAATCTTTTAATCATAGTTTTTATTTTAAAGTGAATGTTAGTAATTCAAATTCATCTCTAGTAATAAGGCCAGAGATAAGACCTAGATAGTAAGTAGATACATCTCTACCTGTAATTTTAGAAGTAATAATCATAGTTTAT
>VMHT01023155.1_pt1 | contig 29802 bp, 38 predicted proteins | sample 4693611 | NCBI WGS metagenome assembly VMHT01 (sample SAMN12280063, study PRJNA550983) | marine metagenome | isolation source: seawater sampled from same location over 5 years 0.02-0.2 micron viral filtrate | place: USA: collected off the coast of southern California halfway between the port... ... | reverse complement strand
GTAAGACACCCACCATTAGCACTAGTGCATGGGAGCACAACAACCACCTCACACTTGACGAAGGAACGACATGGAGGAAGCTCACACCAGTAGAATGTGAGAGACTGCAAACAGTGCCTGACGGATACACTAACCACGTTAGCAACACCCAAAGGTATAAGATGCTAGGCAATGGTTGGACTGTGGATGTAGTCAAGCACCTATTCAAAGGATTACAGCAATGAAAAAAAGAACTTGGCAAAATCGATTTGAAAAAATTTCTGAAGAAGAATTAGACAAAGTTTTAAACGATGTATTCTGGGAGGTATTCTGGAGGCCTAAATTAAATTTGGATATTAAAAACAACAACAACAAAACTTTGGAGGATTAGGATTATGACAGAGAAAGATTTAGAAAGGGAAGCAAGGGAAGCTTTTGATGGAGCAAAGAGAGCCTTAGTCTATGACTACATGTACATGGGTACTGAGGTAGGAAGAGACAACCTAGAATATATGGGGTTCAAACATATTGAGACTAGGGAATACATAAAGATACCCAAGTGTGGGATAGCGTTTAGAAAGGATATGAAAGCCAATGATTAGAAGAGATGAAATAGAAGCTTACAACTCGCAGTATCAACAACTAAGAGGAGCACAGATACTATCGTTCACTATGGCACAATGTAAGTATGACCCAGATCAATACTGGCCTACGTTTATAATGAAGAAAGGTTCTGACCTGTTTAAGTTTGTACTCTCTCAAGATCCAGAGGGTAACGGTGGAGGCTTTGCTTTCATAGAGGATTTATAAAATGATAGTTTATTTTTCTGGTAAGTTCTCAAAGAAAAAGGAAGACCTCATATGTCAGTTAGTAAGTTTCTGTCAGGATCAAATGTTTCCAGATGTTAAAGGTGTACATTTGAAATTTGAAGGGATGCTACCCAAGTTCAATGACTACTGTGGAGACTGCATGTACGAAGAAGACAAAGAGTTTACTATCAGGTTAAACAAGAGATTGACTATACCACAACTTGAAATAACTTTAATTCATGAGATGGTACACGTTGACCAGTACCTAAAAGGAAAGGAGATGGATAACACCTCACCATACTTTGAGAGGTGGCAAGAGAAAGAAGCACACAAAAAAGAATTAGAACTACAAACTATTTTTCATTCGCAATAGAGAAAGGATTGATTGAGAAATGATACAAGATAAAACATACAAGATACAGGTGGGAGATTACAACGATGCAGTAATCTATGTTTACTCCCACAGAAACAAGATCATTAACCCAAAGGATAGTGAAGACAAACACAAGTGGAAGCACTGGAAAGAAGTTGAAACAGTAGTACCTATCAGTTGGGATATGTACGGTGATGACAGGGAAGAGCAAATAGATTTGTTTCATCAGAAAGTAAAAGCTGTAGCTGATGCCTTAGCAGAACTTTACTCAAGACATATAGACTATGAGATAGGTGTAAGCTACACCATGAACACAGACCAATACGTAACTATGTAAAAAACAAGGAGAAACTAAAAATGAAAACAAGAAACTTTTGGACGTTAAGAATTAGTGATTGGTTACCAGAAACAAAAGAGTACGAAGAAAGGTACACCAGATACTTTGGATCTAGCCTCAAAGCTAGGAGGGCAGCCATCAAACATATAACAATTGTAAGAAACGAGAATAAGATTAACACTGTAGACTACAGTAAATCTTTCTATTCAATATCAGCAGACAGTGGGAGTGTACACTGCACAATTAAAAAGGAGATTATAGAATGAGAGTAACACAAGACAACGCAAAGCAAGTGAGACTAGAAGCATTTGCAGCAGCCGTAGTAGCTACGGATAAGTATATTAACGAAGTTCTTAAAGGTGAGGATGCTTTCTCTTGTGGGTTTGCTTGGGTAACGGTTGATCCTAAGTATAAGGGCAACACCAAAGAAGGAAGACAAGAAAGAAAGATCTTTGCTGCCCTGGATTTACAAAAAGATTGGACACAGAAAAGATTTCAGTGGTGGAATCCAAGTAAGTCTTACTTCCAGAACATAGACTGTAAGGAACAGGGTGCTCTCGCTGCAGCCAAAGTTTTAAAGAGTTATGGTTTGGATGCTTGGATGGGTTCAAGGTTAGACTGATGCCAAAGATATATCAGATCAACATCCATGATAGGAGTGACAACCTCTTTGCTTTTTACTCTACTAAAAACAAGAATGAGGTTGATCGATTGGTGAAAAAATTTTTAAGAGTGAAGGGAGTATCCGTGGAGATAAAGATAATAGGTGGGTGAAACCATAGGATTAGTAGCCTGGATTGCTTTTTATATCTGGGCTTACTACCAACTGTATGGGTGAGACAATCTGCCATACTTGAAACGAAATTTGTAACTTATAACTAATACTTAAGGTATTACTTACAGTTAATTATAATTATGTTGTTATTAATATTATTATTAATATAACTTGTAGTATTACCTTAAGTAACAACGGAGGAAGTAGTGACAGAGGAAGAATTTAAAGTAGCATTAGCAACCATGAATGAAGAGAGTGAGGAAGAAACTCTTAAGAGGGTGCTAACAACAAACGTTGAATTGTTTGAAAGACTACTGGAACTTCACGAGTTCTTGGACGAGAATGATTTAACACAGAAAGATTTCCAGAGATGGAAGAAAGAAAAGTATGAGAGGAACTACCATTGACTATCTACATACCTGAACCAATAACAATACTGTTGATTGTGTTGTCTTTTCTCGCAGGGTTTTTGTACAAAAAGTACAGAGACAACGAGGATGTGGCTGATGCTTTTGATGAAGGATTTGAAAAGGGGGCTGAAGCTGCAATCAATACTGTTAGTAGAGTAACAGGAAGGAATTTTGCAGATGAATTATACGGAGAGGTTTTGGACAGACGATCCTCACGATGACGTATCTCATTGGATAGGAAGGATATAGAATGAGACATTTAAACTACGAGAAAGAAAAGATTGTTGCTATACAACGATACATAATAGACCTACAAAAAGATATAAGTGACCTGGAATGGGAAGGAGAAAACAAGAAAGCAGACAACCTCAAAAGAATATTGTCAGATGTTATGGAGCAAAGAGACAGGGGGGAAGTATGGTATCCTATGTTTTAGATGGTACTAATGACATGGAATTATATTTCCAGGATGAATTACCACTTAATCACGAGCCTAGTTTAGACCACTGGGCAAAGATTATAGCAGAAGGTGAAATGGAGGACGGTGGTACTAACTGGGATTATGAATACGAAAGAGCATGGCACTCTTTGGATGCCGAATATAATTATAGTTATGTGTAAAGAAAGGACAATCGATGCTTAAATTATTTTATACTCTACTCGTTATTGAGTATGTTGTTGACGATCAAGATGTGTCAACCAGTGTTATTTTCCCAAGCGAACAAGGATGTTATGAGGCTATGGGTGATGGAGTAATGGACGATCTCTATGATGTTATTGCTGACACTTATGGTAAAGAGATTAGAATGTATTGTAAGAGAACACCGTTTACTTCTGGTGTGCAGTCCTACATAAAACCTAAGATAAGACCTTACGAAAAAACAGATTAAGGAGAGAGTAAATGATGTTTGTATTAGTGTGGATGCAATTGTTCAGCACACAGACAGTGGAGCACTACCAGTTAGGTAACTATGCCACACTGGAAGAGTGCCAGATTGAACTGAGCAAAGCAGCAAAGATGGTAACGCACAAGTCAGAGACAGTGGCTTGTCTAGAAGTAGAGGTACAACAATGACACCAAGAGAAGCTGCAGAGTCAGAAGCTAAGAAAACATTTGAAGGGTTTATCAAATGGTCTAAGGTTTCATTCTACTGGATCATGACAATCCTAGTTATACTAGCTTGGTGTAACTTTGGTGCAGATACTGAGACTGGTAGTCAGTACAACGGTGCAGTGTATGCCCCAAAAAATATGGGGGATACGTAGTGCAACCAAAGGGAGTACCTTGTCATATCCGTATCAAACATGCACCAACAATAAAAAAACCAGGGAGATCGTGTAGATTATACGGAAAAACCTTTGACAGTATAGCTGAAGCTGCTAGATGTTTTGATATAAGTTATAGTTGGGCAGTGGAGCAAGTTAATAACGGATGGAATATGGAAGACTTTCCAAAGAAAGCCAGAAGAAAACTTTTAGAAAGGGTTAACAATGAAAGCAGTAGTAAAGAACAACGGAGAGATATCACATCAGCCGTGTCCTTATGAGGATTGTGCAAGCAGTGACGCATTCAGTTACAACATCAACCAGAAGGTTGGTCACTGTCATTCGTGTGGTAGGGGTTACCCTGGATCAGATAAAAAATTTGATTGGGCTGAAGCAACCTACCCACCCCCACCACCAAAGGTAGACCTACATAAGACCAAGGTTATCAGCGGTAGGTTTGATGGCATACGAGGACTAAAAGAAAAGACTGCTAAACTATTTAATATCCAAGTACAGTACGGAGAGAATAACACTCCAGTAAGATACGCATTTCAGTATCCTAATGGTGCTGTTAAGTATCGTGGCTACCACGAGAAACGTTTCTTCTGGAAAGGTAAAGGTCAGAACTCTTTGTTTGGTCCTGAGTTTAACGCAGGATCTTCTAAAAGAATTTATCTTACTGAAGGTGAGTTTGATGCCGCCAGTTTGTACGAGGTTATGGATGGAGCTTACCCAGTTAAGTCTTTGCCAAGCGGATCGATGTCCGAAACTTTTATAAAAGAAAACCATAAGTACTTAGACTCATTTGAAACAGTGGTCTACGCAGGGGAATTGTCTGACGCTACAGGTAAAGCGGCAGCACAAAAACTTTATAACCTGATGCCAGAAAAGTTTTACTACGTACCCATGTCTAAGTGGAAGGATGCCAACGAGTTCTTGATGGAAGGAGATGCTGAAGCTTTAAAGTGGGCAGCATTTAAACCTCAGAGGTACTCACCTGACAACTTCTTTGTTGGTGATCTAGCAATCAAAGAAGCAATAGAAACAGAGAACCCTTATGAGTATGTACCCACCGGACACACTGGCTTAGATGATAAGATGCGTGGTCTTGTTAAGGGTGGCTTAACATTTATCAAAGCACTCAGAGGTCAAGGTAAGACTGAACTAGTCAGGTACTTTGAAGTAGGATTGTTACGCCAAGGAACTAAGGTAGCAATGCTACACATGGAAGAGATGAAGGGTATGACTTACAGAGGCATGGCAACCTACGAACTAGGTAAGAATGTCCGAACTAAAGAAGACACAGAAGCAAACGGTTTTACAGAACAGCAAGTGATTGATGCCGCACAAAAATTAGGTGGGGATAACAAGTCTGTTGTGTTCTACATGGAAGGGCATGATGATCCTATGATGGTTCTTGATTATGTAAGAACGTCAGCCACAGTCTATGGTGCAGAGTACATCTTTATAGATCACGTTCAACGTCTAGCCTACCTATCAAACTCTGGTGTGGATGCGGCTACCAGTACCTTAACTACCCTTGGTGCTAGGATGGCACAGCTCGCAAAAGAATTAAACATTGGTGTCGTATTTATTTCTCAGGTTAACGATGATGGACGAACAAAGTACGCATCTTCTCTTGAAGAGGAAGCAATAATTTGTATCAAACTCAGTCGTAACGTTGAGTCAGAAGACGAAACTGAACGTAATACTACCCAATTTATTATTGACAAGAACAGACCCTTTGCAAAGTTAGGTAACTCAGGATCAGTGTACTACGATCCAGATACTACAATACTTGAAGAGGTGGTATTCAACGTATGAGAATAGTTGTTAGTGACATAGAGACTAACGGCCTTGGTGATAGCGATAAGCTATGGATTTGTGGTGGTAAAGATCTTAGTACTGGTGAAGTAAAAAGATTTGATAACTGCCACGAAGATCCAGTAGCTAAAGCTGAGGCTATCAAGTGGTATGAGACAGCAGACCTGATTGTTGGTCACAACTTTGTACAGTTTGACGCCCCTATGTTAAACAAACTTTTGAAACCAGGGCTTATAGATCCAAGAAAGGTTGTTGATACTGTTATTATTAGTAGGTTGGTTGACTACAACATAGCTATACCAAAGGGTGCTCAGTATCCTCACAGTCTTAAGGCTTGGGGTATAAGATTAAACAAACATAAAGGAGACTTTAATGACTTTTCTAAATTCAGTATTGAGATGGTTGACTACTGGTATCAAGACATCGAGGTTACAGAATCTTTGTATGATCACTTCAACGATATTATTTGGAGTTCTGATTGGCGTAACTCTTTAAGAACTGAGCACGATGTACAAATAGAATTAGTACGGACTCAGTACTACGGTTTTTGTTTTGATAAACCAAAGGCAGAGTTTCTTCTCAACTCAGTACAAACAAAAATGAGAACTTTAGAAGAACAGTTTCAAGTAGACTTCCCACCTAAACTTACGGAAGTAAACAGGATAAAGTACCGACTCAAGAAGGATGGTACAGAAATGTCTACCGTAACAAAAGCAAAACAAAAGTATGGTATGACACACACTGAGGGTGAAGACTTGATTTGTTCTGACTGGATTAGCTTTAACCCTGGATCAGTTAAAGATCGTATTGATGTACTGTGGGAAGCCAACTGGAAACCAGTAGACAAAACAAAAACTGCTATAGAGTTCTCAAGAACTAAAGTTGGTGACCCTTGGAAGAAGTCAATTGCTTCTATGGATCAGGATTTTTACGACAAAAAGAAAGCTCACCTAGGTATTTACGGATACACAGTTTCAGAGGCAAACCTTAGCACACTTCCTGAGACAGCACCTACAGGAGCGAAAGCTCTAGCCCAGTGGTTGACACTAGAAGGTAGGCGTTCCTCACTGGTGGAGTGGCTAGGGCAGTGTGGTGAAGATTTAAGGATACACGGCAGCATTAACAACATCGGAGCATGGACAGGACGTTGTTCTCACAAAGATCCTAACACGGCTAACATATCCTCACCTTTTTATGGTGATGCAAAGACAGCAGTAGAGCAAGTAAAAAAACAATTTGATGTGCACCTACGTGCTTGTTGGACTGTACCATCAGGCTCTTGGTTAGTTGGTACAGATGCTGACGGTATTCAGCTGCGAGTGTTAGCAGACTATCTTTGGAGACATTTTGATGCTGATCAATATGCTCAAGCTATTATGACAGGAAGAAAAGAAAACGAAACAGATATACATAACGTAAACAAGAAAGCCTTGGATGTACCCAACGGTACAAGAGACATGGCAAAGACTTTTATTTATGCTTGGCTTCTAGGTGCAGGGGTAGCAAAGACAGGACAGATACTTAACGTAGGTATGATGGCTGCAACCCAAGCACGTACTCGTTTTGAAATGAGTATTGATGGTTTGTACAATCTTAAGAACCAACTCGTACCTTACATAGCAGATCAAGGATATTTTACTGGGTATGATGGACGTAGAGTTCCAGTACCCAACGCACATAAAACCTTGGCAGGGATGCTACAAAATGGTGAGGCTTGTTTGATGAAGCACAGTCTACTCAAGTGGCATGACAGAGCTAGAAAGGAAGGAATAAAGTTTAAGATGGTTGGATTTATTCATGACGAGTATCAAGTGGAGGTAACAGGAACAGAAGAAGAAGCAAGACTACTAGGTAAGATACAATCAGATTGTATGTTAGAAACTGGGGAAGAACTAGGATTTAAAATACCTACACCAGGATCATATGACGTAGGAAAAAACTGGGCTGAAACCCATTGACAACCCATAAACCAAAGACTATGTATTACAGTATTAATCTTTTAAAAAAAAGGAGGGCAATATGCCATCAACACAAATGGATATTAAAGGAACAATCGAGTGGGCAAAAGTATTTGAGTCCAACCGTGACCAAAATGAATGGAACGTAGAGACTAACGGTGAGTACAAAGTTACTGTAATTACTGATAAGAAAACTGCTAAGTCTCTTGTTGACGCAGGATGTAAAAAGAAAATTGAAGAGGTAGAAGGTGGTCACAAGATTACTGTGTCACGTCCTCATACTGGTATGCAAGACTGGATGGGTGGAGAACCTATCGTAGCTGACGTAACTGGTAAGGCTTGGGATCTCCAAGATAAAGGTCTTATTGGTAATGGCAGTAAAGGTATTGTTAAAGTTGAAGTGTACCCCACAAAGATGGGAACAGGTACACGATTGGTTGGACTTCAAGTCCTAGATCATGTGGTCTATGAATCAGAAGGTGGTAACTCCCAACCACGTCAAATGTTTCAGGATCATTCAAAGAGTTCTGGCGGTTCTAAGTCTTCCGCTTCCTCCCAAGAGCCACAGGACTCAATACCCTTCTAGGTTTTTCTAAGTCCTTTCTCCCTAGAAGCTTTCCCTCACCCTTAGTTTTTTTGGGTGGGGGGTTTTAAAAAATAAAAAGGTAAGACCATGAAAAGTATTAACACACTCGTAAAAGACATGGAGGAAACCATCCAGGGGTTAAAAGGATGGGATCATATAATAAGTCTTAGGATGGGTGATAAGATAGCTAAGGCAGCTACCTCAAGATTTAGAGCACCACAAAAACCAAGAAGATATTTGTCGTTCTCTTCTATTGGTAGTCCTTGCAAAAGAAAACTTTGGTATAAGATAAACGAACCTGCAGCTAGTAAGCCTGTTTCTCCATCAGATTTACTTAAGTTCTTTTATGGCGATATGATTGAGGAGTTGGTACTCTCTATCGTTGAAGCGTCTGGTCACCGTGTTGAAGGACAACAGGATCGTTTATTCATCAATGATTTAGCAGGTCACAGGGATGCTGTTATTGATGGTATGACAGTGGATGTTAAGTCTGCCTCCCCTTACTCGTTCAAGAAATTTGCTGAGGGTAGCTTGAGGGATCAAGATCCTTTTGGTTACATTAGTCAGCTTAGTTCTTACGTGTATGCTGCTAAGACTGATCCACTGGTAACAAACAAAACACACGGAGCTTTTCTTGTTGTTGATAAAGTAGGGGGCGGTATATGCTTAGATGTGTATGACTTCTCTGAAGAGATAGAACAAAAAGAAAAAGAAATAGAGCAAGCAAAGACAATGGTATCAGGTATTATTCCTGATAAAGGATACGAACCAGTACCTCAGTCAGCTACAAGTCCTAATAAAAAACTTCATCCCTCTTGTGGTTGGTGTGAGTTTAATAAGAAGTGTTGGCCTGAGACAAGACGTTTTGTTTACAAGACAGGTGACGTGCTTTTGGTTGACGTTGTTAAACCTCCCAATGTTCCAGAAGATTTTACTTACCATGACCAAGAATAAGTACAGAGCATCAGCAATAAAAGCAGGGTATCGCTCAGGTTTTGAGGATGATGTTGCTAGAGAACTACGTTCAAAAGACATAGACTTTGAATATGAAAAGAATAAAATCAAGTGGGTTGATATAAAAGTTAGAACTTACACACCTGACTTTGTTTTAGCTAACGGTATTATCATTGAAACAAAAGGACGGTTTGTTGCTAATGATAGACGTAAACACAAAGAGATATCAAAACAATTTCCTGAGCTAGATATTCGTTTTGTTTTTCAGAATAGTAGAGCCAAGCTTTATAAAGGTGCTAAGTCTTCTTACGGAGACTGGTGCAAGAAGTACGGCTTTCGATACGCAGACAAATCTATTCCTGACAATTGGACAAAAGAATAGATTGACGTAATAAATTTACCTTGTATAACTTGGAGGTTCTCGTGTTGTTTGAATTGACAATGCTATTAGATGTAGATCCTGAAGCAAACTTCATTGCTTCGGACAGTATAAAAAAGAGTCTTGAAGAAAGGATTCAAGACACCATATATGATTTAGACGATGTTAAAATTATAGAAATAGATGCAAAGGAGAAATAATGCTAACACACCAAGACTTAGAAGACATGGGATACTTTGATGCTTTCGAGGAAAACAAACCAATTAATCTAGAGGACTATGCTGAGTGGGTAGAGAATAAAATGATTACCTCTGGCGATAAAAGATTCTTAGAGAATACTATGGGTTTGATAGGAGAGACAGGAGAGTTCTTTGAGAAGTTAAAGAAACACAAGAGAGATGATACACCCTTAGATAAGCAAGGTGTTACACTGGAAGCAGGGGATATGTTCTTTTATTTTATAGGCTTACTAAATCATTTAGATATAAAGCTTGATGATGTAATAAAAGAAAACATGAAGAAGCTAGACAGTAGAGAGAAACGTGGAAAATTAAAAGGATCGGGAGATTACAGATGAACATACCAAATGTAGAACAGGACTATGGACCAACACTAGAAGTTTCAAAATGGATTCACGAGGAGAAGTATAGAGGGCAGGGTGAAACATTTAAAGATGCAATGACTCGTGTTGCAGAAGCACTTAAAGATAATGAAGGTCACTTCAACAACTTCAGAACAATATTGTACAATCAACGCTTCCTTCCTGCAGGGCGTGTGCAGTCAGCTATGGGAGCACCAAGACGTGTAACTCCTTACAATTGTTTTGTGTCTACAACTATTGAGGACAGCATGGACGGTATCATGGATGCCGCAAGACGTGCAGCGGAAACAATGAGATTAGGTGGTGGTATCGGATACGACTTCTCTACCCTACGTCCTCGTGGTGCAATGATTAAATCTTTGGAGTCAAAGTCTTCTGGTCCTTTATCTTTCATGGGTATCTTTGATGCAGTCTGTAAGACAATAGCTTCTGCAGGTCACAGACGTGGAGCACAGATGGGTGTCCTACGTGTTGATCATCCTGACATTGAAGAGTTTGTTACAGCTAAGAACAACATGACTGCCCTCACAGATTTTAATATTAGTGTTGGTGTTACTGACAAGTTTATGACAGCCGTAAAAGAAGGTACTGACTTTGATCTAGTGTTTAACGGAGAGGTACGTAAGACAGTTGATGCTCGTGCTCTCTGGGATAAGATCATGAGATCTACTTGGGATTGGGCTGAACCTGGTATCCTTTTTATTGACAGGATCAACAACAAAAACAATCTACATTACTGCGAAAAAATAGCGGCTACAAATCCTTGTGGTGAACAACCTCTTCCTCCAAACGGTGCGTGTCTTCTTGGATCTTTTAACTTGGTTAAGTACGTTGTGGATCATGATGGTAAGTACGTGTTCAACATGAACCAACTTCGTAATGACATTCCGCATGTTGTCAGAGCAATGGACAACGTTGTAGATAGGGCAACCTACCCACTGAGAGAACAAGAGCTAGAAGCTAAAAGCAAAAGGCGTATGGGTCTTGGTGTTACTGGTGTTGCTAACGCTATTGAAGCTTTAGGGTTTCATTATGGTAGTGAAAGATTCTTGCAGACTTTAGAAGAAATCATGGGAGTTATAAGAGACGTAGCTTACACAACTTCTGTTGAGCTTGCTATTGAAAAGGGTGCTTTTCCTTTGTTTACTCAAGCCTACCTTGAGTCTGACTTTGCAAAGACATTACCAGATAACATAAGAGATTTAATAAGTGACTTTGGTATTCGTAACAGTCACTTACTATCTGTAGCTCCAACAGGAACTATAAGTTTGTCAGCAGACAATGTTTCTTCTGGTATTGAACCACCTTACAATCTTTTTTATGACAGAAAGATTCAAGAGTTTGACGGTGAAAGAACTGAGAGGGTAGAAGACTACGGCTACCGTGTCTTTAAAGTAGAAGGTAAGACGGCTAACGAACTGTCAGTGTTTGACCATGTTAAAGTTCTTAATGTTGCTTCTAAGTTTGTTGACTCTGCTTGCAGTAAAACATGTAATGTTGGTGATGATGTAACCTGGGAAGACTTTAAAAAGATTTACATGGATGCTTATGATGGTGGTGCTTCTGGATGTACAACTTTCAGAGCGTCAGGAAAACGTATGGGAATACTTAGCTCTTCTTCATCTGAAGAAATAGTAGATGAAGATGTCATTGAGGAGACACAAGACTTTGTAGATGAAGGTGGTGCTTGCTACTTTGATCCTGCAACAGGTCTTCGTAAGTGTGAATGAGTATTCCTCATGTAAGAAGAGAGATTGCTCCTAGATTTGGGAGCACTCCCTCACCCTGTGAAAAAGTTTGTGAGATAGGTGATGATGGTTTATGTCTAGCTTGTAAAAGAACTATTGACGAAATAAGGAATTGGCCTATAATGTCTGACTATGAGCAACAACTTCTACTATGCGAGCTAAAACGGAGGCAGTATGTACAGAAGAAAATTTAGAGCAGATGTTTATAACGAGGTCAACGAACCTTCAAAGCAAGCCCTTATAAAATATTTAAAATCAGAAGGGCATGAGATACTATCAACAGAAGAAGATTATAATGCTGATGTTGTTTCAATCAAAGATGGTAAAACTTACTACCACGAGGTTGAACGTAAAGCACAGTGGGGTGAAGACTACTTAAGTAATAGAGGGTTTACTTTATTACCAGATAGTCGATGGCCTTCTCAATGGGAAGAAGTTAGAATCCCAGGAAGAAAACAAAGATTAGTTAAAAAGTATCAAGATGAAATAGATAACTTGTTTTTCTATGTTCTCAACTGTGAATATACTAAAGCTTGGAAAGTAAAAGGAGTTCAGATGACTGATGATGTTATTAAGAAACCTTCCTTTGCAAGAGTTGACAGGCGAGAAACATTCTATCACATACCCTACACTGAAGCAGAATTAATTATTATTGATAAGGAATAATAATGCAGTGGGGAAAGCTAAGTTCGTGGTACTGCAAAAAGTGTGGTAACCTTTTAGATGATAATGATGAGTGTGGAGAGTGTTTGAGTATTGATCCAGTAAATAAACCAGTGCATTACAACCAGTCAAAGTTAGAGTGTATTGAAGCCATTGAAGCTATGACAGAAAATATGTCAGGTGCTATTGCCCCTCACGCTGCTAACGTTCTTAAGTATATGTGGAGGTGTGAACAAAAGAACGGTCTAGAAGATATAGACAAAGCTATCTGGTACTTAAACCGTCTTCGTAAGAGGTGGGTTGAAAAACATAAATGAGTAAAGATAATAAAAAAACCCTTGAACAAGAAGCTCAAGAGTTCATAAAAGAAGAGATTCCTACTGGTGATATACCAAGTAGGGATTACTTTGCAGGTGCTGCACTGTCGGGTTTGCTAGGATCTGGAAAGTATCTACGATCAGAAGAGATTGTAAATCAAGCATACAAGTACTCAAAACTTATGCTTGAATATAAAAAGAGTAGAGATAAATCTTCTTAAACTAAAACCCTCAGTTAAGTCTGGGGGTTTTTTTTATTCTATCCCTAGCCTTTTACCTGTTCCTCTAATATCTTTCTCAAATCTTTTTACCATGTCTTCAAGAATGTAAAGTTGATTTACATCTAGATCAAACAAATCTTTTTCAGAAACGTCAAAGTATTTCATAGCTTTTCTTAAACTTGCTTTTGAACTTGCACCTTTTATAGAGAATATAAGACTCGTTTTCTTTTCGTTAGGATCTAAAGATTGTTTAAGTGCTTTTTTAGTGTTTGAATTAGCTACTCTCAAGATAGCTTTAACAGCATCTTGTTTTTCTTTTAGAGATAGATCATCCCAGTCCTCATTATAAAGAACAACATCAGCTAACATTTCTATCTGAGGTCTTACATACTTATTATAATGATTGATAGCTTCAGGAGATTTGTTTCTTATTCCTGTGTTCCACTCAGGTCTACCAATATCGTTAAAAAGTTTTTGAATTGTTGAAGAAGGTTGAACCTCTCGATACCCTACAATTTTTCCTATGGGTACAGGTAAAGGTTCGTTTGACAAAGCCTTTTCTTTTTTATCTTTACCACCTTTACCTACTATTTCTCTTGCTCCCTCAGCATCTACAAGATCAGTTACATAATCAAAGATTTCATCTGTGTATCTCAAGGAATCGTTAATCCATTTAACTCCTTGCTTCTTATCTACTACCTCGTAGTCTTCTCCTCTAAGCATAGCAAGTGTTTGATTAACTGGTTCAAATCTTCTTGTAAAACCAGATGCGTACTGAGATACAATCTCACCTAAAAATTGTCCTGTTAAGTCAAGAACTTCTTGATCTTCAAGTTCTGCTGCTAACTGAAAACCTTTTATTACTGCACCATATGAATCACCAAAGTCTCTTGTTAAAGCACGAGTACCAAAGTTGTCACCAAAAGCTTTGAGTAATTCTTGAGGAACTGCACGATCTCTGACTAAGTGTGCTCCCATTCTACCCATTAACATTGGAACGTTACGTGGATACTCGTAAAGATAACTTACTACTGCACCAGAATCATCTCTGTCTTCGTACCAAGCAAGACCCTCTTCTAGGTTTTGCATTTGTTTATAAGTTCCTATAGCAAGAGCACTGTACCCTACTGCTGATTTAGTTACTAGATCTAGAGTGTCTCTCTTCTGTGCAGCTTCTCCACCTGCTCTTACTACATATTTGTTAATCAAACTAATACCAGAGTGATCAAACATAAAAGCTACACTGTTGTTCCAGAACTGTCCAAAGGGTGCAAGAACCCCTAGCCCTGGAACGTTTCTTACCTCTTCTATTCCGTTGGCTAACTTCTGCAAGTAACCATCATTACCACCGTACTTCTTTGAGAAGGTATTACGTAAAGCATCTTGAACTGCTTTAGCTTCTATCTCTGCAAATTCTTTGAACATGTCTGTTCCAGGTTGTGATAAATATTTTACTAGCTCATCATCCTGCAAGAACTCATTAAAAGTTTTTCCGTATTTTATTCTTACTTGTTTATCTATGGCATACGCAAACTCTTGAGTCTTTGTAATAAAGTCTTGAGCTTTAACAGCGTATAAAGTTTCAAACATTTCATTAGTTTTTTGAATAAAGTTTTTACTTTTTATTTTGTCTGGGTTCATTTCAAATTCGTCAAGAATACCTTTTACTTCAACACCACCATTAAGATACCTGAATATTTCTTTTTGTGCTTCTGGTCTTACAGCCATGTAATCTAAGATTGTATCCTTTGTTCCGTAAGGATCAACCATGTTTCTGACCTTCTGCCTTTGAAGATCCATCATAGACACAGCTAGTTTTTTATATTTAGCAGCGTTCTCTACATCACCTGCAACAGTTTTAATTAGAGCATTGCCACTGTACAAACCTGCTCTTATCATATCGGAAATACTTTGATTTATAGTAGCAGCTTTCCAACCAAATATGTTTAATGCTGTTGTTCCAGGGTGTGTAATAATAGATCTTATAAGAGCACTTTGAAAATCTATTGCTCCTGTTTTTACTTTTTCGTAAGTAGTTTTATTAACAGGATCTAGAATAGCATCTGCTACTTGATCAGGATCTGGTTCTTCTAAACCAAGCTTAATAAACAATTGTTTAGCTTGACCTCTAACGTTAAGTATTCTTCCACCTTCTGAAGCAGCAGCAGCATCTATCTTTATAAACTCTTCAAAGCTATAATTTTTTAGTTGATCTGATGACTGCTTTAAAACATCAAAAGCTTCTTCAACAATACCTCTGTTTTCTTTTGATAAGTCTAAAAAAGCCTCTCCTAAAAAATCTGTGAAGTTCATATCAAAAGGTTGTCTGTATCCTGCTTTTGCTAGTATTGGAACAAGACCTTCAAACCCTGCAGCGTCTGTTCTTTCTAGTTGAACATCCTTTTTACCGTTAAAGAACATAACAGCAAACTCAGTATCATAATCAATAGAAGCTTTAGGATCGTCAGAAACTTTAGCTAACTCTTTACCGTCTGCAACTTTCTGCGCCCACCTACTAGTGCCTTCTTTAAGTTTAAGTAGAGCTTGATTTACGTCTGCACTGGCAAGTATTTCTTTTCTTCGTTTCTTTGATATACTGTTAAGAGTGTTATCTAAATCTTTTTGAATCTCTGAGGAGCGATGTAACTCAATTGAAGCAACAGGTATATTCTTTGTCTTGCTTATAGCAATAAGACCTAACTGCAATCCACCACCAAGAGCACCAGTTGCGGCTGATAGTCCTGTTTGAAACAAGTCTAACTCATCTTTAAATCCTGAAGTAACCTCAGCTTTTTGTTGAACATAATCTGCGCCACCTGCAGCAGCTATGTCAAACGCAAGACTACCAAGTACAGCTTTTCTGTCTGCTTTATCTAGTATTACTTTTCTTTTTGATTTCTTTAGAGCTTCTTGAAAAGCTTTCTGTGTTGCTTCCCTTTGAATCTTTTGAACAGCACTCTTCTTTACGCCTTGTTTTGCAGCTTTACTAGCGGCTAACCTACCTGCTCTAAAAGCTAATTGCTTTGCTCCTTGTACTGCTACTTTAGAAGTACCTGCAGCAGCCAACTTCCCCACACCAAGAGACACTAAGTTTATTGGGTCAACTATAAGTGCTCTTGCGTAGTCACCTACAGCGTCTAGCTTCTCTCCTACTGTTCTGTCCTTACTGAAAGCACCACCAAGACTGTCAAACAACTCGTAAGCTTTAGAAGCCTTTGCACGTCTGGCATCAAGCTTGTCACCCTCTCCTGAGTTAAGATGTGTCAACTCAGTAACAGCAACAACAGATTGACCTGCGTTAAACTTTCTCATTTGATTTATGTAAGAGTCAATGATCTTTCTTTTATCGTACTCAGTTTCTTCCATACCAAATCGATCAGACATATAATCTTTAATGATGCCGTAGTTGTCATCAATAGATAAAGTTTCAATAAGAGAAAGACCCTCCTGTTTTTGTACTTCAGGAGGTTCGGGAAGTTCTAACTGTCCTTTTCTAAACTCGTCTATTCTTTTTTGATTTTCTTGAAAGGTACTCATTGCTATTGATCACCTTGAAAAAGTAAAGCAGTTCCATCCTTAAAGTAACTAGGATCTGAAAGAGTAGCTGCATAACCTGGTACAGTATCAAAATAGCCTTGAGCTATGCTTGGTCTTAATTTCATTAACTCGTAATACTTTAAGAAAAGATTATCTATCTTATCTATTCTATTAAGTTCTCTCTGGTTAGTTTGCATTTGAGTTTTTAGTGTTTCATCAGTAGTGTTTTGTATGTCATCTGGTAGTCTACGTAATTCTGCTTCTAGATAATTATCATACTCCGCTGTTAAAGCATTATAGGCTAATGATTTGTAAGCACTATCAAACCCTGCATCCTCAGACAGGACTCCAAGATCTACTTTAGTTGTTGAGTCTTTCTTTCTTCCTCTTATAGGTGAAGCAGACATACTAGCAAAAACATCAGCACCAGTTACGTCACCAAAGATACTTTCACCGTAGGCATCATACATAATATCTTGTGATGATTTCTCACCAAACATTTTTTGTAGTAAGTTCTGCTCAACCTGCTCTGGCCTTTCACCCATATCTCCTTTTTCAAAGTAAGGAGTAGCTTTCTTAATTAACTCTGACGGAGTTAGATCACCCCCTTCAAAGTCTGAAGCAACCTCAACAGCTTGTTTAAGAATGTTGTTTGAGAGTCTACCGTCTTCTTCTGCTGCTTGTGCAGCTTTAGCAAGCCTAAGAACTTCTCTTGGATTGTCGGTAAGCAAAGCGTTAATAGACCTGTCATCCAAGTCTTTAGACTGTAAGTAATCAACAGATCTTTCAAGTAGATCACGAAACTTATTTACTTCTTGTCTACGTTCAATACCACGTTGAGTAAGGTACTCTTTTATTTTATCTTTTTTATCTCTTGCGTACTCTCTGTTTTCTTTCATGTCCTCAGCTAGACCGCCAAGGAAAGCACCTGCAGTAACTCTACCAAAAAAACCCATCTTACTACCTCGCCATCAAACCTTTAGGTTTATCTTCAACAACAACATCATCATCTATCATGTCAGACTCTTCGTCAGGTTCTGCTTCTGATGTTGCTGTTTCACTTATCTCTTTTAAAAGTTCAAAACCTTTATCACGTTCTTCTTCAGGGGTTTTGTCAACAGCCCTTACTAGCATAGCAGCTTTTTCTGTTGCTGATAATTCTTCTTTAGCAAAAGTTTCTTTGTATTCTACACCTGCAGCGTCAGCCATCTTCATTACTGCTTTACGGACTATACGTTCAACTAACAAACTTTTGTCAATATCGTGAACACCTTTTCCTACTGCACCTGTCATCATTGAATCAGTGAGAACCTTTACTGGTATACCCATATCAAGAGCGTAGAAGATATTATCTATTACCTCTGGATCAGAGATCCTATCAAGGTGGTATCTCACTACCTCGTTAGGTTCTGTTATTTCTGGGGGTCTTTCCCAAGGATAGTTCTTGGGTTCATCTGTTAGGGATTGCCCTGGAATAGGTCTGTTGAATACTTCAGACATTATGCGTCACCTCTATAAAATTTAATAATACTTTCTACTGTAGCATTTCCATCTTCACCTGCCCACTTAGGGTTTCCTTCTAGTGCTTTACTTCCCTCTTTATATACTACAAAATCTTTGTCTTTATCTCTTGCTGAAGGTGCAGCAATCAACAGACCTAAAGGAACTGATCCGTTATACTCTGCATAATCCCATCGATCTAAATATTTTTCTAGAGCGTTTAACTGATCCACTGGGTTATTAGACTTGTTTAATTTCTTGAGATCAATCCCTGCTTCTTTAGCAGGTATAGCTAATATTTGAAACATGTTCTTTGCTGCAGGGTTTGTCATGAGACTACTTTCTTTAGCTCCAACCATAAGTATTTCACGTTCAGATATATTATATTTTTCTGATAATGCTGTTAACTTAGCAGAGAACTTCTCGTTTTCTTTTAACTCTTTTATAGTATCTGAAAAGTCAACTAAGTCTGAGTCTGTAAAGTATTCAGAACCTACAGGTCTGTTAGGTATACTCTCTTCTCCGTAGTCTGTGTCCATGTCGCTATAGTCAAACTCTTTTTCAAGAATGTCATCCCAAGTTCCGTAGAACTCAGACATAGCTTCGTCTGATTTAGAATCGTCAACAGAAGAACTAGTCTTTAAAGAGTTTTTTACACCTCGTCTAGCTGCTTCCATTTTTTCTTTAGTCTCTTGCCTACGCATAAAACCTTGTTGAATAGTATCAGCTTTGTTAGCTTGAGCTACTCCCTTCCAATCTGCTATACGTTCAGCATGTATTGAAGCTGCTTGTCTTTCTTTATCTGGAGGTAAACTCATTATCCTATCCCTACTATACTTTTAAATACTTCTTTTAAGAAATTACCTGAGTTTGCTGCTGCTTTTATATCAGCTTCTAACTTTGCTGCTTCTTTGACACCTTCTATCTGTAACTTTTCAAGGACAACAGCATTAGATCTTTGAGCGTTGTTCTCTGAGATTTGAAAGGCCATAGAAAGAATATCTCTTTCTCTCATCCATATCTCATCTAACGCCCTCATAGTCAACCCATTTACGTTCTGAGCATAAGCCATGTTAGACTCGTTTGCAGCAGCAGAATTTATGGTTGCAATGTTCTGTCTCCACTGAGCATTTGCTTGTGCTACAGCAAGATAGTTCTGAGCGTTAAACCTTTCTCTTACATCCTGTAACTCAGCATTAAACTCTAGCAACGTGTTTACTTCGTCAGCGTTAAACTGTTGCATTGCGTTGAGTTGAGCAGCATTAAACTGATTGACTGAAGCTTTGAGGTTAGAAAAGAACTGGTTGGATTGGTTCTCAGATGTAGCATTGAACTGATTGACTGCGTTCTCAGCGGCACTGTCAGAGAGTATTGAATTAATTAGTGATTGTTGTTTAAACAAAGCTGTCTGTTGATCATTAGCCAGGTTAGCCATGTCAACTTGTAAAAAGTTCTGAGCGTTTTGTACCTGTGCTTGCTGTCTGTTGTTAAGGTTAGATATGTCAAGCTGAGATAGGGCAGCAGCTTCAGCCATAACTACTGCTTGCCTGTTAGACAAGTTCTGAAGTTGCATGGTGTTTGCAGCTCTAGAATTTTCTAAGGCTACCTGCTGATCTGCACTAAACTGCATGTTAGCAATCTCAGATACGGTAGTAGCATTTTTTACTTTAGCTTGGAAAGCTTGATCAAACTCGATGCCCAAAAACTTGGCACGTTGTTCTGCTTTAAACAAAGCCATTTGTTGTTTGTTACCTGCATCTATCTGAGCAATAGGTAATGCGGCTTCCATAGCAGCCTGTACAACAGCCTGTCCTGCAAGAGATGAAGCACCAAGACCTCGTTCTGCTAGGACTGCTGTAGCTCTTCTCATAGATCCTGCAGCCCAAGCAGGTGTGTTACCACCTTCAAACTGTTGCATCAAAGAGGCTAGTTCATCCTGAACTGATGAGGCTTGTACTTCACCAGTTCCAAATGTTGCTGATACTTTTCCTTGGTCAACACCAGTACCAACAACAATCTCTCCGTTTGGACCTGTACGTAGTTCACGAGTAGGAGCATCCTGAACGTTGATAGCAGAACTCGTTACCCCTGCTAACCCAGAAACGCCAGAACTATTTTGTTGTTGAGCAGTAATGCTACTAGAAGGTTGATCCAGATTGGCAGCACTCATTGTTGCAGTAGCTGAAGTTATACCAGTCTGTGTTTTGTCAGCACTAATGTCTGCTGCTCTTTTTTCTGTGGGTGCGTCAGCTACTACACCAGTACCCATCTGAGCTATTTCATCTCTGCGTACAATAGGAGCTACACCTAGTGACTGACCTGCAGTAGCCTCTATCACAGATCCGTAAGTGTTAGGATCTATGTAAGATGTTGGTGCTGCAGCTATTGCACCTTGAGGTGCTCCGTAAGCTTGAGCAGTAAGGTTTCTTTGAAACTGAGATAAGTCTTCTTTAGTAACCTCTTGCTGAGTATTTATAGCACTCTGATTTATGTCTGCTGTCACTGGGGGCAGAGGTACAGGATCAGCAACTGTGCTTGTATCTACGTTTGCTGCGTTAGCTTCTGCTAGTGTTGCATACATTTGTGAGAAAGTACCATCAGGGTACTGTATCTTAAACTGTGTACCATCCTGAACAACAAGACCACCTGGAGCATAACTCTGGATCATACCACCTTGATACTGACCCTGTACTTGCCCTTGAGTCTGACCTTGTTGTTGCTGTGTAGTCTGTGTAGTAGCAGTCTTAGGAACTAGATAGTATCCTGCAGGAATAGGCTGAGTTGGTTTACCGTTAATATGTTGAACATACATAGTCATACCAAAACTATTTCTGTATAATCTCATTTCAAAAGCAGGGGCTTGCCCTTCGTTAAACTGCTCTTGTGGAGTTTGAGGTTGATAGAAATTTTGTTGTTGGTTTGATCTAGCAATAAAACTATCTTCTTGGTTTTCTAGTCCTTGTTGAAACGTAGGTATTTGTTGTTGAGTTACACCTGTCATAGCAGGAGTTGAAGTTCCTACATTGCTTGTTCCTGATAGTGGTGTTGAGATGTAACCAGTAGTGTTTGGAGTAAAGAAGCTGCCAGTCTGCCCTGTATTTGCTGTAGGATCTTGAGCAATATCTACTTGAGCAGTTGGATTAAGGGACGAACTAACACCTGGAAGTGTGTTAACATCAACATCATCATCTTCTTCTTTTATTTTTAACTTCTTTAAGATCTCAGCCCACTGTAAAGAGTTGTACAAATCACCAGTAGCATCAACTTGATATTGTTGATTCAGAGCCTGTTCTTGATCTAAATATTTTTTATCGTAGATACCATCAAAGTCACCTACTGGTTTTAAAGCTATGCTTTCTTCACCCGAATCTTTTAAAAGATCTCTGATAAGAACTTGGTTAGCAATATTATCGTTAACCATAAACCTGTTTTCTTCACCAGTTTCTTCGTTGATTACCCCTGCGTATAGTTTAAGATTATCTGCTGTACTGTCTAAATAACCATAGTTTATAGCAGTATTATATGCGTCAAAATAAGCAACAGCACCTGCATCTTTAGGACCACCTAGAGTAGAGTTACTGTAAAATGTTCCTTGATCTCCTACTTGATATCCGTATTCTTCAAGTAAAGCTTGAACACTTTGTTCTCCTGCTTCTCCTGTACCTGAAGAATTAATTGGTGTTTCTGCTGTAAGACCTGCAGCTACCTTTAACTCGTTCATAACTTCTGTTGCAACACCAGTAACATTAGAAAGATATACTGCGTCAGCTAAGTTTGATATTGCTGTCTCAGTAGTGGTAGTGGTAGTAGTATCAGTACTAGTGTCAGTAGCAGAAGATAGACCTTGTTTAAATTTGTCAAAGGTTCTAGTAACTACACTCTCGTTTTTATATCTTTTACCTTTTTTTCTGCTTGTAGTTTGTACTCTTTCATGAGTACCATCAGTATTTATTTTTACGATAAAGGATGTGTTTCTACCTGACACAGCTAAGTACTGATTACCATCAGCATCTGTCGTTTGATCTAGAACAGCGTAACCTTTTCTTGAAGAACTACTCTCTCCAGGAGCAGGATTAGCGTTATCTGACCCACCACCAAGAGTTCTGTTATAGTCTACACTTCCTCCAATTTCAGGAGAGTACAACATTTGATTGCTAGTACTAGCACCACTGTAATCACCAGTGTTAACACCTTGAAAAGCACTAATTCTTTTTTGTATCTGAGCACCCCTAGCTTGAAGATCTCTTAACGTTGTTGCTGCATTGCCCATGTTAGCAGGTATTTGACCATATCGATCAGGGGTATTCATTATCTCAGAGTAGTCACCACCACTTTGAGCAGCCTCTAGAATAGCTTTGTCTCTGTCTACTTCAGCTTGTCTGGCTGCAGCATCACCACTGTCAACAGTTCTTGTATCACCAAATACGTCTGTAATTTGTACGTTTGCCATACTTTATACCTTTACTTTCCCATTGTCATCCACACTGCACCTGCAATAAATGTCAGCAGTGCGACAGTGGTTACTTTAACTACAGTTGACCAGACAGACTTACGTGTGTCACGCCATGCCTCTAGCAAACTTCTCATCTCTATAATATCTCTAGCAGCGTCATCGTCAAGTAGCCCGATAGAACGCAGTGCCTCTTTAGCACCACGCCTAGCTGCGTTGTCTAGCATTGTCTCTATCTCTTCTGGGGTAAGCTTGATGTCACTCATTAACTAGGCTCTGTTGGAAATGTCACATCAGGCCACGATTTATTAGACGGCAAGTCACGCAACGCAGTTCTATACGTTGCCCACTCTACCTTCTTCTCAGCCGCTAGTGGACTGTCGTTTGCTTGTGTCCAATCGCTTGCTGCGAGTAGAGTGTTGCGCTTTTGTCTTTGTCGCATAATGTTAAGTTGATTAGTCTCAGTTGCAACAATTCCTCGTCTTGCATTAAAGGCTTCTACTTCTTCTGCTGTATATTTTAACCGTTGACCATTTTCATATTTATAAAGTGTGTCACTCATTTTAAATTACCTATACTAATTTATATAAGGATATAGTACCGCTTGATACTGATCCTCCACTTGGCTCAAACTGTATTCCCGCAGGAACCGTTGAATTATATGTATAATAAGCTCCAAAATCTTGTTTTGAAAAATTACTTACACCAGTATCGTGATTGTAAAACTCAGTACCAAATAAAGCGGTATATGTACTACCCCAACGGAAAAAATGAATTATCGCATGGTACATTGCTTTAGTATAACCATCATCATTAATCTGGTTATTTTGATTTAAAACAACACGAGTAAACTGTTGACGGTCAGCACTGTGTCCACTGTTTAATAAAATCCAATGGTTTGCTTGAACGTAACCATTACTGCCTGTTAAATCATTACCAGAACTATCTTTAAAATTTAAATTTAAATTACAATCAGATGTAAATTTTAGATTGTTTATTATAACTTTAAGAACACCACTGCTTGCACTAATATTAGAAAAGACAACATTAGCTGCGTTACTAGTAATATTTGTTCTAGTAATTAGCTCATAAGTACCCCCTGCCTCAGCTACAGCCGCAGTATTTGTTGCAATATTTGCAGTATTTGTAGTTAGTAAGTCACTAATATTAGGCATTAGACCAATCCTCCAAGGTATGCGTTCATCTCGTCACCACTCATGTTTGAATTAACGAGTAATTTAGTTGCGCTTATTGCTTTACCAATCTTACGCCCATTGTTTGTTGTTTGAAGAACACCAGTGTCAGACACATAGTAAGTAGTGCCTATGGCTAAACTGGACTGCCCTTCATTTATACCGCCATTGATAGTGATAGAGCCTGTAGCAGTGTCAGATATTGCTTCTGCTGCTACACCTATATAATTTGAACTTGTAACTCTTGGTGAATTATTCGTGTATCCAGGTGTGTAAACTATTGCAGCACCATCATCACTAAAACTACCGCCCTCTGGCTTAAATGCCATAACAACTTTTTTTGCATTACTATCGTAAACTAAATTTCCTCTAAAACATGAATTAGGATCTATATTTACAGAAGTGCTAACCGTTACGGTTGTACCAGAGACAGTAGCGGTATGACTGTCTAAGTAATGACCATTACCCATATCTCTATAAAAAATAACAGTTTTATTTGCGTCAGTATGATATGCTGTTGTGATAGGTGATCCGTTGCTACTAACATCAAGGTTTGTTGAAGTGCCAAAAGAAATACTCGTACCACTTATCGTAGCCGTTCTTACTACGCATCTATTACCTGGTGCTTGATAAGCAAGTACAATTGTATTAGCTACTGGATCAAAAGACATTGAGGAATAGTCAACAGTTCCAGAGCTTTCTAATATAACTTCTGATCCAAAACTAATGCTTGTACCACTAACGGTTCCAACAGATACTTTTCCTTTACTATCGTTTCTATAAACAACTGCTACTTTATTAACGTTACTATCAAAAACAGCAGAACTTGGGTTAGAATTTGAAGAAGCATTTCCTATAGTTTGTTCTGCTCCGAATGAGATACTCGTACCACTAACGGTTCCAACTATTGCAGTACCAATACCACTGCTACCTCTTCTATAAAAAGATACAACTTTGTTGTTTGCGCTGTCAAAGCAAGCTACAGGATAGTTAACTGAAGTAAATACAAAAATTACAGGACTGCCAAAACTAATGCTTGTACCACTAACAGTTCCTACAATTGCAGTGCCGTAGTTATTGTTTGCTACATCTTTATATATAATTACAACTCTATTGTTTGAAGAGTCATAAACAACTTCACCAACATCAACTTCACCTGATGAAAACGCTACTTGAGTGCCAAAAGAAATACTTGTACCACTAACAGTTCCTACAATTACATGCCCTTTACTTCCAGAACCTGCATTAGTCGTATATGCAATAACCACTTTATTGTTTGTACTGTCAAAACAAGACTTTAATCCTGCACTAGCAACATTTGAAGTTACAAACTGAGTTGATGAGCCAGTAGCGGTTGAAACAGAAGTGCTTGTTACCTTACTAACAGTTCCGTTAGCATTTAAAACAACTACATCACCATTAGCTATTGCGCCACTTGCTACAAAGTCTGCGCTGCCACCCCCTGCAGGATCAGCAAAGCTAACCGCACCAGATCCATTGGTAGTTAGCACCTGACCTGCAGAACCATCTGAAGTAGGGTAAGTAGCACCACCTATTGTTACAGTTCCAGTAAATGTTGGTCCTGATGTAGGAGCTTTTGCTGTTACTGTATTTATATCAGATGCACTGACTGTTACACCGTCCATCTTGTTCAGTTCTGCAGCCGTTGCTGTAATTGCAACACCACCTATCTGTAAGGCTGTAGAGGCATTGATTGTAGGGGCAGTAGCAGTACCAGTAAACGTTGGACCTGCTACAGGAGCTTTGGTGTCCATCTGTGTTTGCACATTAGATGTAACACCGTCAACATGGTTAAGCTCTGCAGTGGTAGCAGTAACACCATCGAGTAAGTTCAACTCTGCTGCAGTTGCAGTCACCCCATCTAATATGTTTATCTCTGCTGCAGTAGATGTAACACCTGTCAATTCAGCAGGAGCTACTGCACCGTCAGCAAGTATATTTCCAGTAGCAACTACGTTTGCTAAATCTCTAGGTTTACCCATATTGTCTATCCTCTATTTATTACGGCTTTGTAGGCCAGTCAGCATCTTCCAAATTAGGCCAGTTCTTATGTGTTGGCAAATCACGTAGAGCCTGTCTGTAGGTCTTCATGTTGTCTGCCATAGTGACATCCGACATAGCAGTCCAGTCTGTCTCAGCTAGTTTGCTGTCTCGTGTACTACGGTTATTAGTTGCAGTGGTTGCATCTAGTGTAGCCTGATAAGCTTTCTCATGGTCTGCTTTAGTAGTTGTCTTACCATCTACAGTAGTGTCAGCAAACATGTCTTTAGCTACGTACTTCTCAACCCAGTCTTTGTTGCTATTTTGCTCTACACCATCACGTACACTTGTTTGGTATGCACTGGTTGTAGCAGCAGGGGATGCTAGTACTGGGTCAATGTTCATTGCGTCACAGACATTACTCGTCCAGACACGAGGCAGAGACATATTTTTAAAGACTGATCTCCACTCGCCTTGTGTTTTAACTTCACCTGTTTTTCTTTCACGATATTCTGACATTAGTTGATACTCCTTTCGTCAGTTGATTTGTTATGCTATTGCGTAGAAAATAAAATTACCAGAACCAAAAAACTGAGTTGTTATAGTAAACCCAGAAGAATGTGGGTCTATATAATCTGCATTTGTAGTTTCTGCCCCAGTACTATTTAAGTAAAGATAAGGATCATTCCCTGCAACTATTCCTCTTACACTATCCCAAAGATACCATGCTTCAGTGCTATCTGTTTGTTTTGCAAGAACAAACCTTGCACCAGAACTGAAACCACAATCTACATTTAATGTGCTTCCTGTCGGTGAAAAGCTTCCCACCTTAGATACACCATCTACTGTAGCGAAAAGGTAGGCTATGTAGGAGTCCGTAGAAAAGTTTACCTCGTAATCACCTGCAACAGTGAAACTAGAAGCTGTGGGAGATACCCCTACAGTTCCATTACCAAACTTACTCTCTGGGTCGCTAGTAATAAGAGCATCTGATTCGTTTAATTTAAGGTATCCAGTATTTCCTGTGTCTTTATGATAAACAATCCAAGGTCTAGCACCACCACTAACGCCATCACGATTCTTCACCCAAATCATCTCTGGCACTACACCAAGGTTATGGCTTTTAGTATCGCCAGAAGCAGGTGAAGTTCCTTTGTAAGCAACCACATCGAAATAGCCAGGTGCACGTTTCCACATCCAACTAAAATGATTACTGTCTGCGGAGCTAGAATTATAGTAACCATTCATATGGTCAAATGTACTACTACTATCGTTACCTTCTGCAAAAGTTTCAGATGTTTGCATGGCTTTAGGGCCAGTTAAACGTGATCCAATGTCAGGGTATCCAGAGCCAGTTGTATATCTACGATAAAACATATCTACAGGAAAATTAGAAGTAAAACCTGGTGTTGACGCACCTCTTGTTCCTAGAGCAAAAACCTTAGTCGCATCTTCTGGTGCAGCTAGTGGGCCTCTGCGTATTGCCATGTAGATGTATGTTTTGCCGCTAGAATCAGAAGCCCCATAACCGATAGTTCCTAATTTAAATCCAGTGGACGTTACACTAAAAAAATCATTTAAGTTATTTTCAGCGTCACTATCATTTGCATTTAAAAGTAAATCATTACCTCCTGTCACAATGCCCCTCATTACATCAAAAATCATCCAGTCGGCTGAGGAAGTTGTATTTTTAATCATCACCCATTGCGGCTCAAAACCAAGATTAACATCAGGACCATCGGTAGAGGCATTCCCAGTATAACTCCCACACTTGATAATATCTTGGTCACCATCAGGGCCGAACCCACCGTCATTATTGTTGTGTGCGAATAGGTAGGCTACATAAGACCTACCCGAAATATTTAAATCAGTGCCTACAGTAAATTGTGTAGACGTTGGTGCAGTACCGCCCCAGTAAGATGATGCAGGGCCAGCTTCAGCAACATCAGAATCTAGTTTTAAAAAGTAATCCTCTGGATCAGTACCACCGTTTAATGAGTGATGGTAGCAATACCAACTTTGTGCGTGGCTTGTAGATTTTACTATTATAAAAGCAGGGGTAGACCCAAGGTTATGAGAAAGTGTTAAACTACCCGAACCTGTAGCAGAAAATGTCACAACATCAAAAAACTTAGGGGCTTTGCGAAATGTCCATGAGGTAAAGTCAGAATTATTACCACCCCATCCATTATTAACACCACTGCCGCTGCCTATGACAAAACCATTTGAGTTAAAAGCACTGATAGTTAAATCTTCATTCCCAGTGTGTGTATTTCTTGCATCTGTATTATTGGTCTGCAAAAAGTGCCAAGGCTCACTTGTAGTAGTGTCGTGCAAATAATGACTGTATGCATCGGTTCTACCTTTAATCCAAACCAAACCACCTTCGCCACTTAGGTCAATGTTGTTGACAATAGATTGTGTGCCACCAGTTCCTTTATACAAATGAGTGCTGAACACTTCGTCTACATCAAGACCTGCACCACCTACGCCAGAGGCCGCTGCTGCTACTATTTTAGATACTGACATCTATTATCCCATTGCCTGTCCTAGAGTGAAGCCGTAGTAATTACTGCCTCCATCAACCGTAATAAACGCAAACACATCCACCCCTGCATTTGTAGCAGTAATCGTGGGTGCTGTGGCTGCAGCCCAGTCAACAGTTCCAGGCCAAGTGATTGTTCTTGCGGAACTATCTTGCACTACCTTCAAGATAAATGCTGAAGCTCTGCCATTAGCTGCAGGGTTGCTAAACGTGTAAGTTACATTCTCAGATAAGGTATGCGTAAACACGTTGCCATCTCTTAGGTTTATTGTAGCCGCATTTGAGCTAGAAGTAATAGCTGTGCTTTCTTCAGTTGTGCCGTTGTCAAAGCTTACAACACCATTAGCATCTGCTGTTACAGCTTTAGATGCTGCTGTTAAACCTAATGTTGCAATATCTAAATAGTTTAACTCAGCCGCAGTTGCCGTTACACCGTCAAGTATGTTTAATTCGGCTGCTGTAGCAGTAACACCATCAAGTATGTTTATTTCCGCTGCTGTAGAGGAAACTGCTACTCCACCTATTTGTAGTGCAGTACTAGCATTAATTGTTGGTGCAGTTAAAGTTCCTGTAAATGTTGGTCCTGCAATAGCTGCCTTTGTATCAATCTGAGTTTGTATCGCAGAGGTTACGCCATCTACATAATTTAACTCTGCAGTAGTTGCTGTAACACCATCCATGATGTTTAACTCAGAAGCTGTAGCAGTTACACTAAGGTCACTTAGACTTGATACAGTAGCTTTAGAATCTATCTCTCCACCCATACCACTGTGGTTTGTACAATAGTAATACAACGTATCTGGAGCATCTTGCTCTAGTTTAACTTCTGTGTAAGCTCCTGCAGAACCTGGAGTTCCTACTGCTGTTACACCTGTAGTAAATGCACTACCACCACCATGTGTACCATTTGAAGTTGTACTTAGACGTAGTGGGTGTCCTGAGTTAGAACTGTCTGACTGATCAAACCTATATGTTATTGAAGGTGCAAGTAAGCCTAACTGTTGCACAGTTCCATCAAGAGCGTACTTATTACCACCAGAGTTTACAACAGTAACCGCAATTGTTGCGTAAGGTTGTTTAGCATCTATCTGTGTTTGTATTGCCGATGTTACACCATCAACATAATTTAATTCAGCAGCAGAAGCGGTAATACCTAAATTAGTAATAGCTGTAGATGCACTCGTTAAGTCAGATAGGTTATTTGACTCTAATAAATAACGAGCATCTGCTTCAGTTTTAGTATAATGAGTTGATAGCGAAAATGTACCATAAGCTACTAGGTCTAAAATATCTCCTGCTGTAGCACCCGATGCCAGTACAACTGCTGTACCTGACGTAGCAGTAAAGTCTGTACCTGCTAATAATTTTACACCGT
>VMHT01031564.1_pt1 | contig 29807 bp, 49 predicted proteins | sample 4693611 | NCBI WGS metagenome assembly VMHT01 (sample SAMN12280063, study PRJNA550983) | marine metagenome | isolation source: seawater sampled from same location over 5 years 0.02-0.2 micron viral filtrate | place: USA: collected off the coast of southern California halfway between the port... ... | reverse complement strand
ATAACTAATTTACAAAGTGGTAATTGGTTTAATATAGCTTTAACATATGATGGAACTGATGCTGTTGGTGCGTTAAAATTATACTCAAACGGAGTTGAGGTATATAGTAATTCTTCAACGCTTGGAGGTACAGGGTTAGCAGTAAATAATGATAATTTATATATTGGAGGAAGTGCAAGTAGTGCATTTTTTACTTGTAAATTAAGTAATATTTCATTGTTTGATACTGGTTTACCCGCAACAGGAACAGAATCAGTTGAATCTTTATATAACTACGGTACACCACCAAATATAGCTTCTTATAGCAACTTACAAGGTTTTTGGGAATTAGACGCTTCAGCAACCTTTGATGGCTCTAATTGGAGTATTCCAGATGCTTCAAGTAATTCTAACACAGGCACATCATCAAATATGACTGCTGCAAACCTTGTGCAATCCGACCTTATTATAAATGCACCGTATGATAGTTTTAGTTTAGAATTTGATGCTGTTGGCTCAGATAGAATAAATTTTGGAAATCCTTCCAACTTGCAAATAACAGGTTCTTTTTCTGTTTCTGTTTGGATAAAGCAAACAACTCAACAAGATTCTGTTGTAATTTCTAAAGATGCTTTTGGCTCTAATAGATGTTGGAGTTTATGGTCAAATGCTTATCAAACAAATAATTTTGTTCAATTTATTGTTTGGGATGAAAGCAATGCAATATTTTATGTAGATAGTAATATTAGAGTTGATGATGGAAATTGGCATCATTTAACTGCTGTTTATGACGCTTCAAATTCATTAAAAATATATATTGATGGTGTTTTAAATAATACAAATTCTACAAGTATTCCATCTTCTATAGCAAATAAAACTGTTGATATTATTTTAGGCGAAAGTAATACTTTAGGTTCATTTGAGTTTGGCGGCTCAATTTCTAACTGTTCAATTTTTAGCTCAGCTTTATCAGCAGCACAAGTAAAAACTCTTTATAATGAAGGCAAACCTTTTGACCTTAATAATTTTGCAGTAACACCTGTATCTTGGTGGAGATTAGGAGCTGTAAATTCATCATTTGACGGTTCAAATTGGACTGTTTTGGATGAAATTTCTACAAGCGGAAACAATGGAGTTTCAGCAAATATGACTCAAGCAGATTTAGTTGACGGAGTAGGAGCAACAGGAAGTGGTTTATCTTCGGGAATGTCAAGCGGAACAAATAGAACAGGAGATGCACCTTATTCTGAATCAAATGCAGTATCTTACAATATGAGTGTAACAGCTAAATCAACATCAACACCAACATAATATTAAAATAAAATAAAATGGCAACATACATAGTAATAGAATTAACAGAAACAAGCAAAGTAGATTACTCACAGGTTAATCAAACATCTGCTCAGACAATGCGAAGAAATTTAGCAAACACACAAGGGTTATTAAGCTACATTACAGAACCAAGTTATGTAACAAGCGGAGTATTGCCTTACGTAGGTGATAAAATGAATCACCAAGAGTGTTTAGAATTAATGGCAACATCAGCGTGGAGTGAACCAATGCCTGAATAATAATGAATAAAAATAATAACATAGTAATGGAAGATCACAGTTTGTTGGTTGCTTTAGCTGGTATTGTATCGGCTTTAGGGTTGAAGGAAATTTGGAACATCGTTAAAAAACGAATGGATATTAGAGCATCAAAAGAAGAGCGTGTTGATGATCTATCACTAAAAGTTATTGAAGAACTAAAAGATAAAATTTCAGCATTAGAACTTAAAATAGATGTATTAATAACAGAGAATACAGAACTAAGAGTAAAGGTTGCTAAGATGGAAGAAAGATTGATTCAGAACGCTAAGAAATCAGTATCAAGAAAAAGAAAACCAAGTGAGTAAATACTACCAACATAGCAGTGAAAATTATGAGTATTATTATACTTACGTAGAAACTAAAAATTATGAGAGCAGTAAATAAAATTGTAATACATTGTAGTGCAACACCAGAAGGCAGAAATGTTAGTGCAGCAACCATTGATGGATGGCATAGAAAAAGAGGTTTTAACCAAATCGGTTACCATTATGTGATCGGTTTAGACGGAAAAATTGAATCTGGAAGGGCTGTAAATATTATGGGTGCACACGTTGGAGGCGGTGGTAATAAAGCATCAATAGGTATAGCTTATATTGGCGGTATGGATAAAGCTTTTAAAAAGGCAAAAGATACACGCACAGAGGCGCAAAAAGCAGCACTAATAAAGATTATTAAAATACTAAAGAATATCTATCCTGAAGCATCTATACACGGACACAGAGATTACAGCAAAGATAAAGATGGTGATGGGGTTGAAGCACACGAATTTATGAAGCAATGCCCTTGTTTTAATGCGGAAGTAGAGTACATAGAATTTCAACCAAAAAGTTTTAAAGCTAAAAGCAAGAAAGCAAGAGATATTAAAAAAGAAATAAAAAAAGATTCAAATGAGTAATAAAGTAAAGAACATCATAACTAACATTTTAGGCATTGCATTATTTATTTATAATGTTTATATGTATTATTACAATGGTGAAACCTTAGTTAGCTTTTTGAGCATCTTAGCAGTTTCATTAGCATTGTTTTTATTTAAAGGAACTGAAACTAAAGAATGGTTAAGAAAGGCATTATCCAAGTTTTCATCTTAATTTTATTAATTAGCTGCTCACCTCAAAAGCGATTAAACAGGTTAGTTAGAAATCATCCACATTTAAGCAAAATAGATACTATTAAGATCATTGATACTATTATTGTACCTAATTATAGTTATGATACAATAGAAACTGTAACTTTCCACGACACCACGATTATAGTAAACAATGACAGAATTGAAGCAAGGTATTATTTCGACACATTACGGCAAGAAATATACCACGAAATCACGTGTAAGAACGACACAATTATTGAAAATAGATTTATACCTTATGAAACGGTCACTATTCAAGAACAAACGCTTTGGGAGAAATACGGATCAATGGCTATAATGGGAATATTAGTTTTGATTGGTTTAAAGATTGGTAAAAAACTTGGTATATTATGAAACCTAATAAAAAAGAAAAAGGTAGGGGAAATGCAAGATATAGGTTACAAGCTGATGAGGTTGAAATAATTAGAGAGTATAGAAGAATAAAAGAAGAAGCTGAATTTGAGGGTGTCAATCCAAATGATGTACATTCAGGTTGGATAAAATCAAAGAAATCATCATTATATTTTAAGAACAGCGGATATAAAACGCAAAGTTTAAAAGAGTTTAAAAATGATTTAGTTAAAGATTTACAGGAATATGCACCAGAATTTGAAAAGGTTAAAAAACCACAAGTTCACGATGGCCATTGTTTGTTAATATCACCAGCAGATATACACATTGGTAAGCTTTGCAAATCATTTGTAACAGGTGAAGAATACAATAAACAAACAGCAGTATTAAGAACTTTAGAGGGTGTTCAAGGTTGCTTAGAAAAAAGCAAGGGGTTCAATATAGACAAAATTATTCTAATAATAGGCAATGATGCAATGCATATTGATACACCAAGTGGTGGAAAAACTACAAGTGGTACTGTTCAAGATGTGGATGGAATGTTTTATGAGCATTTTCATATCGCAAAAAGATTATATATTAATATTATTGAATCTTTGCTGGAATTTTATCCAGATATACACGTAATTTATAATTCTTCTAATCACGATTACTTGACAGGTTTTTGTTTAGCTGATGTAATAGCAACTTATTTTAAGAATAACAAGAACATTACTTTTGATATTAGTTTACATCATAGGAAGTACTATAAGTGGCATAATAATCTTTTTGGCAGCACTCACGGACACGGAGCTAAATGGGATTTACTGCCTTTATTAATGGCTGATGAATCAAAAGATTGGAGCAGCACCAAGTATAGATATATGTTTACGCATCACGTTCATCATAAAGTAGGCAAGGATTTTGTCGGTTGCAGTTTAGAATCTTTCCGTTCACCTTCACCCGCTGATACGTGGCATTCTCGTCAAGGTTACACCTCATCTAATAACCAAGCTATAGAAAGTTTTATATTTTCTAAAAACAATGGACAGGTTGCAAGATTAACACACCTGTTTTAATCAATTCCCCTAAAAACCCCTATTCAATTCCCTGTTTTTATTTTTTTTCTTTGTATTGCTTTGGTTTATAAATATATTTATATATATTTGAATATAATTAACAATTAAACTATGAAAAAACTACTATTACAATCACTAACATTAATCGGAGCAATCTATGTTGCTTATCATTTTATAATACTAATCATTTTAAAAATAGCTTAACTATGGAACAAGATAAAACAATATACGTTCACGAATCACATACGCTATGGAGCGACAATGGTGAAGTTTATTTAGCTTGTGATAATGGCACAGTAGTTTTTAATGCTGATACATTATTCAATGACATTGCTAACTTAGCAGAACTTGCTTTAAAAGAAAGAAAGAAACAAGAAAAATACATACTTAAAGAATTAACTAAAATAAAATAAACAATGGTAAGAACATTTTACATTCCAGAAGATAAAAGAGAAACAATGATGAAGTTTGTAGAACAAGCACAACAAAACGGAACAAGCTATTCTAAACTAATCGTAGAATTTATGGAAGATTACATAAACAATAAAAACTAAAACTATGAACGTAACACCAACTAAAAGAGTATTTCAACTACAAGATGATCATACAGATGTTGAAGTAAGTATTGAACAGAAAGAAGGTCAACCAACAATAATTCAATTTGAAAGCTTTGATACTAATTATTATTTAGTAGCTGAAACAGGAGAATTTATGGAAGTACACAAGATAATTAACAAGATAAAAGAAATGCTATGAGTTTAAACCACTATATGACATATCTTGAAGAATGGGAAAGGTTTAATAGAACATCAGAACTAAATGAAGAACTTAAATTTTTAGTGCTTAGAATAAACTACAATAAAAGATTATTATGTTCTGATTCTTGGATGCCAAGCAAAAAAGATATAACAACTCACAAGGAAAGATTCAATCAATATTTAGAATTATTTAATGACATAGATAATAAACTAAAAATAAATGATTATAATTATTTCGCCAAAAGAATGAAAACTATAAAACAATCAATAATAACAATTAGAAACTATGAGAATAAAAGAATTAGCTAAAAAGTATAATCTTGGAAAAGATGATTTCTGGGAACTTAAACGAGGTCAGAAAAGTATGTGGATAATCACACACGATGCCATTGAAAAAATTGCCATCATTGAAAACATTCAATTAATAAACTTTGAGATATTAAACACTGAAGTTGATTTTGCAAGGTTTTTAATTACTATGAAAAAAGGAGATAGAAGTATTATTAGCGTGGGTGAAGCATCTACTAAAAATTGCACATCTACTTATTATGGAGCAATGGCCGAAAAGCGTGGGATTGATAGATGCGTTTTAAAACTTATAAATGCGTATGAATATGGTATCTACTCAGATGTTGAAGCTGATGCCTTTAAACAAGCTAAAAATGGATAATACGTGCGAACAATACTACCTAAATATATTGCTATCAACAATAGACCAACGCATAATCTTAATAGAAGATGAATGTAAAACATCAAGCGAAAAGAAAATAGCATATAAAACTTTATTAGAACAAATATCTAAACAACATAAAAACTAAACTATGAAAAAAGAACATCTAAGCTATTCAGCATTAACGCAATTTAAAAAGTCACCAAACCATTTACTTGCTTATTGGGAAGGTAAACAAACAAGAACCGATGCAATGCTGTTTGGTTCGTTAATTCATAAGATTATATTAGAACCTGAAACCTTTGATTTTGAATATGTAGTGTATCAAGGCAAAGCAAGAAGGGGTAAAGATTGGGTTGAATTTTCAGAACTAAATAAAAATAAAACTATCATAAAGCAAAGTGAATTAGATAATGCTTTACAAATAACTAATGCAGTTGCTAATGATAAAGTATTTATGGACTTAATAAGCAAATGTACAAAGCGAGAACAACGTGTTGAATGGACAGAGCAAGGTGTGAATTTTAAAGGGTTTGTAGATATGGTTGGCGATGGTTGGATAGCTGATATAAAAACGTGTGCAGATGCCTTAAAATTAAAGCGTGAAATGTATTATAACGATTATAAAATGCAAGGTGCAATGTATCTTGAAAACTATCCACCAAATACTAAATACTATATTATTGCAGTAGAAAAATCAATACCTTATAATATTAAAGTATTTAAATTAGGCGATAATATGCTTGAAGCTGGTTACTTAGATTACATTGATTTAGTAACTAAATACAAAGCGTGGGATGGTAAACCTAAAGGATATTCTGAAGAAATAGAAGAATTAGCATACAAAGAAGATTAACCAATAAATATATAAACTATGGAAACAAAAAAAGAAAAAATACAATTAAATGATTTTGAATTAGAATTTTTAATTGATGTTTTAGAACACGATAAAATTAACTCACAATGGAATTTAGATTATAAAGAATTAGACGAAGTATTTAAAATATATAATGAAGTAATTACTAAATTAAATACTATGTTAATAGTATATAAAAATAAAACTGTAAGTAAAATATAAACTATGGATGAAGAAGAAGAAACAAGAGATTTTTTTGATTTAATTGATGAAGCGTATGAACGACTTGTTGATGAAAGATTAAATAACGGATATTATAATAAACAAACAAAAAACAAATAAAAATGAAAGTAACAGGAAAAATTGAGAACATTTTACAAACTCAAACAGGAACAACAAAAGCTGGTAAGCAATGGAAAAAAACATCTTTTGTAGTTAAAACAGATGATGAATACAATAATCTATATTGCTTTGATGTATTCGGAGAAGAAAAAGTAGATAAATTTTTACAATACAACTCTAAAGGTGATGTAGTTGATGTTGACTTTAATGTAAAAACTAATGAATGGCAAGGTAAATACTTCACTTCTTTAGATGCTTGGAAAGTATTCAAAGCTGATAACAGCAAACAGAAAGAAGAAGTAGCAGTTGAAGAAGAAGGTGATTTACCCTTTTAAGTATAAACAAACTATTAAACTATTAAATAATGAAGGGTTTAAAATCACTTTCAAATCTTATAGAAGAATTAATAATTGAAGGTTATACAATACCAGAACTTGCTGAGCAATGGGGTTTTCATCCTACTACAATAGCTTGTGCATATAAACCAACAAAAAAAGGTTTTAAGTATATAGATTTTGAACAACAAAAAAAAGAAGTAGTAGAGTTGCCGAAAGGTGATTCTATTACTTTCAATAAGATTTATACTTGGCAATCATTAAGCCAATTAGAAAAACTATTTTACGAACAATATAAAGAAAAACATATAGCATACTATGAATAATACTATAAATAAAAATAGATTAAAAATATCTAAAGAAATTGGTGATAAAGCAGAAAATTTATTTATTGATGTTTTTAGTAAATATTTAAAATCTAAAAATAAAAAAGTTAATATTAGAAAAAGCACACCCTATGAAGATAGAAATTTACATATAGATTATTATATTAATGGTGGTTCTTTTGATATTAAAGCTAAACGACATTTAGAAACTATTTGGTTAGAGAAAAAAAATATAAATGGTAATAAGGGTTGGCTACTTGGTGAAGTTCAATATATAGCGTTTGATATTTTAGAACTAAAATCTTTTTGTATTTTTAAAAGAATTGATTTATATAATCATATAAAAAATATTAATGAATATACTGATAATAAATTAGAATATAATAAAATCTATACACGATCTAAATGGGGTAAAAAAGATGAAATTATAAAAGTAAAATATGATGATATAAAACATTTAGAAATTTTAAAACTACAATACAACAAATAAAAAAAACTATTTTATTTTAACTAAACTATGAATTTAAACTATGAAGCAAATACAAGGATGGATAAAAATCCATAGACAGCTTTTAGAATGGGAGTGGTATGATGACATAAATGTAACAAGGTTATTTTTACACATACTTTTAAAAGCTAATCACAAATCAAAAAACTATAAAGGCGAACTTATACAAATTGGTGAACATTTAACAAGTAGAGAGATACTTGCAAATGAAACAGGTCTAACAATAAGACAAGTGAGAACTGCACTAACTAAGCTAAAAACGACCAACGAAGTGACCATCAAATCAAGTTCACAAGGAACTAAGATACAAGTAGTTAACTATGAAAAGTATCAAGTAACGACCAACGAAGTGACCGCAAAGCGACCAGCGAGCGACCAGCAAACGACCAGTAACAAGAATGATAAGAATGAAAAGAAGAAAAAAAATAAACAAAAAAAAGAAATTTTAATTCCTTATATGTCAACCAATAGCATTAATAATTATTTAAAACAAAAAAACGATGATAGTAAATAAAGAAGAACAACTAAAATACTTATATGCTTTTAAAGAAGGTAAAATTCAAAAAGGTTTAGGTATTGGTTGTGAATATGATAATTACTATGTACATAAAAAAGGTACTATGACTGTTGTTATTGGCCTTGATAATGTTGGAAAAACATTTTTTTTATTATGGTATTTTTTGTGTTTAAGTGTTAAGCATAATGTGAAGTGGTGTATTTGGTCAGGTGAAAATTCTGCTGGTCAACTTACAAGAGATTTAATTCAAATGTATTCACAAACAGAAATTAATGATTTAAGTAAAACACAAATACAAAACTATTATAATCAAATTTCTAAATGGTTTACTTTTGTTAGTAATAAAAAAATGTATAGTCATAAAGATTTATTAAAAATATTTAAAGAATCCAATTGTGATGCTTGTGCTATTGATCCCTATACAGCTTTGAATCACGATAGAAGGGTTAGCCAATATGAACGTAACTATTTAATCTGTAATGACATTAGAGAATTTTGTAATAAAACAGGTAAAACAGTTTATATTATGACTCACCCAATGACAGAGGCAGCACGTAGAGTATTTCCAGCTGGGCACGAATATGAATCTTATATACAACCACCAAGAAAATCTGATACTGAAGGTGGTCAGGTTTTCGCCAATAGAACGGATTCATTTATTAGCATCCACCGCTTTATAAATTCTCCAATATTATATAAATTAACACAAGTAAGAATAGAAAAAATAAAAGATAAACTTACAGGTGGTAAACCAACATTAGCTGATCCTTTATGTTTTGATTTTAATCGTGGTATGGGTTTTACTATTGGTGGTATAAATCCTTTAAAAAATGAACTGAATAAACAATTAACTATATAAACTAAAACTATGGATGAATTACAATTACTATTAAATAAAAACAAATTGCATATCTTGCTTATAAAGGTAATGCACGACATAAACAAGGGTAATCCTCCAAAAAGCAAATTGGATGCCTTAGAAACGCTTAAAATAGCAATGGACACTATAAATGAGTTAGCTGAATACAATAGAAGTTTATTAAAAGAAGTTAGAAAACTTAGATTGGATAATGCAGTTCAAACAAAAGATATAGTAGAACTTAAATTAAAAATTAATACTTTAGAAGAATGGAAGTAATAACAATGTATTTGTTGGTATCTCATTTTGTAGCAATACTTACAGGTATGTTTTTATTAAGATTAATTGATGAATATTTTAAAAAATAGATTATGCCTAAACCAAAACCAAACGAAAAGAAAAAAGATTTTATGATTAGATGTGTACCAGAAGTAATTAATGAAGGTTACAAAAGCGAACAAGCAATAGCAATATGTTCTAAGTATTATGAAAACAAATCTAAATAAATACAGACAAGTTAAAGATTGTGTTTATACTCATCCACATCAAAGGATAAATAAAAACATAATAAAACACTATTGTGAATTATACCCTAATGATCAACAATTAGGGGAACAAATAAGAAAACTATATGAATGCTAACAGAGAAATAAAGAAAGCTTTACAAAAAGAAGTAATTAAAGAAATCAATAAAGCTCATATGTGGTGTGCAATAATGATGGATGAAAAAAGTAAGATCAAAATTAAATCACCTAATCAAATGAATGTAAGTGTGATTGCAGTATTACTATTTTCAAATCCAGATTTACACGAATACATTAATGATCTTATTGAATTAATGAAAGCAGAAGAAAATAAAACTAAATTAGAAACTAAAGAATAAACTATGGGAGGTAGAACAAGCCAGCTAAAAGGCAAAAGATTTGAATTGTCAATAGCTAATAAACTAAAAGAAGTATTTAAAATTAAAGTAAGAAGAACACCATTAAGCGGTGGTATGGATTTTAAAGGTGATATTATTTGCATTGATGACAATAGTATAATAAGTGAATACAGTTTTGAATGTAAGAACCAAGAAAAATTAAACATCTGGAAAGCATTAGAACAAAGTAGGAACGATGCTCCAAGAGGTAAAACGCCGCTTGTAGTATTTACCAAGAACTTTCAATTAGATTATGTGGCTATCGAATTCAATGACTTCATAAATTTATTATTAGAGTTACAGGAATTTAGAAATGAAAAAAATTTATAATTTTGTATAATCGTGAATAAAAACAAAGTATTAACATTATTAGCTGAATATCATAATAAATGGATAGCAAGCGTTGATGCTTTAATAAATGATGAAAATATAATTGCTGAAGATATAGTACAAGATATGTATCTGAAGATTCACAATTCAAAAGATGAGGTTATAAACAAAGCAATAGTAGATAACAAACCACATATAGGATATATCAATAAAATTTTGTATAATATGTACTTAGACATCCAAAAAGATGAAAGCATAAAAACAGAACTAAAAGATAATCATACAGTAGAAGAAAAACAACCAGAGATAAACAAATTCAATATAGAAAAGAAGATTGATGAAATAGTAAACTCATTCTATTGGTTTGATAGAAAACTATTTAATTTATACAGAAAAGAATTTCATACAATTCGGAGTTTAAGCAAAGCAACTAAAATTAGTCACGTAGTAGTACACAACACAATAAGCAAGTGTAAAAAAAAAATTAAAAGAAAACTAAAAGATGAAATCTAAAGGGTTAGGAGATACAGTAGAAAAGATAACTAAAGCAACAGGCATTGATAAAGTAGCTAAATTTATAATGGGTGAAGATTGCGGATGCGAAGAACGTAAACAAAAACTAAATAAACTATTTCCATATAAAAATGCTCATTGCTTAGTAGAAGAAGAATACAACTATTTAAAACAATTCTTTAGCAAACATAAAAACACCTTAACTAATATAGAACAGAAAGAACTATTAAAAATATTCAATAGAGTATTCAATGCCAAAAAAGAATCATCAACCTGTGGAAGTTGTGTAAGGGATTTAATAAGTCAAATGCAAACTTTATACAATACATATGAACAAGAAAATGAAAACAAGTGAACACAAAACAAGAAAACAAACTGAAGAAAAATTATTATTATACTTAGAACAGTTAGAACAAATGAACAATGAAAATACACTGAATAATGGCGAATGAAGAAAATTTAAAGAGTTGGTCTAAAGGAGAATCTGGCAATCCAGCTGGCAGACCTAAAGGAAGTAAGAATAGAAGTACAATAGTACGTGAACTATTAGAAGTATTATTAAAGCGTAAGAATCCGTTAACAGGTGAGGATGAATGGATGTCAGCAGAACATCATATGACAATAGCAGTATTGCAGAAAGCTTTTGAGAAAGGTGATGTAAACGCATATAATGCTTTAATGAATTCAGGATATGGTTCACCAAAAGATACAGTAGATGTTAATACAACAGAAACAGTATCACACGACTTTAAAAAGTTAGTTAGTGCAATTAAGTTTAAGTAGAAAGTATAGAACATTTAAAGAAGTTGATTCACGTTACTTCATTGTTACAGGTGGTCGTGGTTCTGGCAAATCATTTGCTATTAATACATTCTTATTATTACTAACCTATGAAGCTGGTCACACAATACTATTTACAAGATATACATTAAGATCTGCTGGTATATCAATTATACCTGAGTTTATTGAAAAGATAGATTTACTAAAAAAAACAGATGACTTTATAGTAACTAAAGATGAGGTAATAAATAAAGTAACTAAATCTAAAATACTATTTAGAGGTATTAAAACAAGTTCAGGAGATCAAACAGCTAATCTAAAATCATTGCAAGGCATAACAACGTGGGTGTTTGATGAAGCTGAAGAAATGACCGATGAAGATATGTTTGACAAAATAGATTTATCAGTTAGGCAAAAAGGTTTAGAGAATAGAGTAATACTAATACTAAATCCAACAACTAAAGAAAACTTTATATATCAAAGATGGTTTGAAGCAAGAGGTGTACAAGCTGGTAGCAACATAACTAAGGATGATACAACATACATACACACAACCTATTTAGACAACATAGATAACCTAAGTAAAAGCTATGTAGAGCAAATAGAGAGAATGAAAGAAAGAAGGCCAAGTAGATATAAACATACTATACTTGGTGCTTGGTTAGAAAAAGCAGAAGGTGTTATATTTACTAATTGGAAAATAGGAAAGTTTAAACAAGTAGGTAAAAATGTATTTGGTCAAGATTACGGATTTAGTAATGATCCAACAACCTTAGTACAAACAAACATAGATAAAGAAAATAAACTAATATATGTTAAGCTATGTGTATATCAAACAAAGCTAACTACAAGCGAGATAGCTACATTAAACAGTAAGTTTGCTAATCGTGATTTAATAGTAGGCGATTCAGCAGAACCAAGATTAATATCTGAGTTAACAAGAAACAATAATATAGTAGCTGCAATAAAAGGTCAAGGATCAATAACATACGGAATAAGCTTACTACAAGATTATGATTTAATCATAGATGAAGAAAGTACAGATTTAATTAAAGAACTAAATAACTATTGCTGGTTAGAAAAGAAATCACAAACACCTGTAGATAAATTTAACCACGCTATTGATGCATTAAGATATGCAGTTAGCTACCAATTACAAAACCCTAATAAGGGTGAATATCATTATTATTAATAATCTATATAACAAAGTCAAAAAAAAAACATTTATATAATATGGCTATCAAACTAAACATACCAGAATCATTAAGTGAAATTACATTAGGCCAATACCAAGAATGGTTAAGAATCACAGAAGGCAAAGAATTAAATAGTTTCTTTCAACAAAAGATGATAGAGATATTTTGCAAATCAAGATTGATTGATACATTAAGAATGAAAGCAAAAGATATTAATGAAATCACACTTGGACTAAATAAAATATTTGAAGCTAAACCAACTTTAAAAACATTGTGTGAAATCAATGATAAAGAATTTGGCTTTATACCTAAGTTAGATGATATGTCATTCGGTGAATATATTGATTTAGATACATACTTAGCTGATTGGGAAAATATGCATTTAGCAATGGGTGTTTTATTTAGGCCTGTGAAATATAAAAAGAATAATGAATACATTATTGAAAAATACGAAACAGCAAGTAAATACGATATGAAGCAAATGCCATTAGATGTAGTAATGGGTTCATTGGTTTTTTTTTGGAATTTAAAAACAGAATTGTTGAAACATATAGCGAACTATTTGTCGAAACAGGAGGTCGTGAAGTTGCCACAACATCTGATAGCTTCGCTGCAAAATGGGGTTGGTTTCAATCCATTTACGGACTCAGTAATGGAAACATTAGAAACATACACGAAGTAACACAATTAAAGCTACATCAATGTTTGTATATGTTATCATTTGAAAAGGATAAAATGGAATTAGAACAAAGTATACTTAAGAGAAATGCAAAGAAATGAAATTATAGACGAGTTGATTACAAGGAAACTATTTTTAGAAGATGATGTAATAATTCTTGCTGATGGCTTTGAAGATGCAATGCTTGGAGTTACTGCAAGAAAGCCAACTTGTGCTATATATGATTTTTGGAAGTGTTTAGACATAACCATAAAAGATGAAGATATGAACTTTGATGAAGCTTTAGAATGGTTAGAAGAATTTATAGAAGAAGATATGGGTGAACACTCACCAATCTATTTAAAAAATATATAACAATGAATAGTTTTTACAGGGTAATAGATAGTATTAAAGATGCAGTAAGTGCAGAACCATTTAATCATCAAGTTACATTTGGCGATATAGCAGATATTGATTTACAAAAGCAAAGTTTATTTCCATTATGCCATATAATGATTAACAATGCAACTATCACTAATAATTTAGTGCAGCAGAATATGACAATCTTTCTAATGGATTTAGTGGATATAAGCAAGTCAGAAGATGTTAGCTTTTTCTTAGGCAATGATAACAAGCAAGATATACTAAACACTCAATTAGGTTTAGCCACAAGAATAATGAGAGTATTACAAAAGGCAGATGCATATAGAGATGAATTTGAAATTGTAGGTGATGCAACTTGTGAACCATTTACTGAAAGGTTTGAAAATATGTTGGCTGGATGGGCGATCACATTTACAATAAATACTAATACAGATATGACTTATTGCTAATGGGAAAGTTTGAAGAGGCATTAGAGAAATACGCTAAGTATGTTATCAAGAAAGCTAAAGAGAATTTAGCTAAAGGTGGCAAGTATGGTTCATATGATAAATCTGGTGCATTATCAAACAGTTTAGGATATAAGATAGTAAAAGGTAAGGTTTCATTTTTAGGTGAAAACTATGGTGTGTTTTTAGATCAAGGTGTTAAAGGTGCAAAATCAACATATCCTGAAAGCAGTACATCACCACACAAGTACACAACTAAAATGCCTCCAAGTAGTGTATTTGATAAATGGACTATAAAAAGCGGTATAGCACCAAGAGATAAAAAAGGTAGATTTATAAAAAGAAAATCATTAAACTTTTTAATAGCAAGGAGCATATACAGAAAAGGTATTAGGGCAACAATGTTTTTTACTAAACCATTTGAAGCAGCATTGCCATTATTTGAAGATGATATATTAGAAGGATTTTTAGAGGATAATTTAAAATTAGATTAATGAGTACAGAAATTAGAGCAAGGTCACCATATTATGTAAGGGCATCAGATGTTACACGATTGACAAAAACACAATTAGATTTATATATCTATGAGGGTGTTTCACCAACTGATTTACCAGCTTCACCACAATATACATTGTTTAAAGAACCTATTAATGGTGAATTAGCTGTAACATTTGAAATAAGCGAATTAATCAGAGATTACTTTGATAACGTATATACAGGAACTTACGCATCATCTGCTGGTTCTGTATTATGGGTTAGAACAATTCAAAGTTTTTCAATATCATCTGGTGAAATACCTGAAGCTATTACAAATGATTATTTAGCTTTTGATTCTTATACTGAATTTCAAGATGGTGTCAACTTTGGTTTTCCAGCAACACAAGTACCATTAGAATCAACTTTGATTTATACTTTAGATGGCCAAAGGTTATTTATTCCTGTATTAGCTGAAGAAACAACACAAGTACAATTCAAATATAATGGTGCAGTAGTTCAAACCGATACAATCAGCGATAATGGAAATACTAATCAAAAAATACAGTACCCTAATTATGTAGGCAATGTAGACCAAGTAATAATCACCTCAACATTACCAAGAACATATACAGTAGAAACAATTGAAGAATGTAAATATCCAACTGCTAAAATAAGCTTTGTAAATAAATACGGAGCATTACAGGATTTATGGATGTTTAAAAAGTCAGTTGAAAGATTAGGAACTAACCAGCAAGAATTCAACAGGAATTTATTAGATTATACAGCATTAACATATTCATATAAAGCACATAGTAAAAAGGTATTTAACAAAAGCGGTAATAAATCCATTACATTAAATAGTGGGTTTTATAGCGAAGATTTAAACTTAACATTTGAACAATTATTAGTTAGTGAATATGTATGGATGACACGAAACAATACTATATACCCAATGGTTATTACTGATTCATCAATTACATATAAAACAAGTTTAAATGATAAATTAATAAACTATACAATCAACTTTGATTATGCTTTTGATTTAATTAATAACGTACATTAATGCAAGAACTAATATTATTTATAAAGCCACAGTTTAGAGATAATGTTTCACAAGATTATGTGAAGGTAGATATGTTTAGCGATGAGAATGTAACACTAACACAAGTCATACAAGATGTAAGAGATATTGACAAAGTATTTACTGACTATTCACAAACATTTAGTTTACCAGCATCTAAGATCAACAATAAACTATTCCAACATTGGTACAATCCTGACATAGATGGTTTTGATAGCAACATACAAAGTGAAGCAATCATAGAACTAAATTACCAACATTTTAAAAGTGGTAAAGTACAACTTCAGGAAGTTAAGATGAAGAACAATAAACCAAGTGTTTACAAGATTACATTCTTTGGCAAAACAGTTAGTTTAAATAATATATTTGGTGAAGATCAATTAGATGATTTAGTATGGTTAAATAATTTTAAATTTTTAAATACAGTTCCACAAATTAGAGCTGGTTTAGATTCTGGTTTAGATATTACTGTTGATTCTGTTTTATATCCAGATGCAATTATATATCCTTTAATTTCAAGAAAACAAAGATATATTTACGATAGTTCTAATATTACTGTTATGTCTGGAACTGCTACATCATCACAAAGCGATAAATTAGTAGATATAAGTGAAAATTTTACAAATAAAGTTTTAGTTAATGATGTTGTAAAAAATACAACTGATAATACTATTGCTACTGTAAATGCTATTGATGATAATAATACTTTAACACTTAGTAGCGACATAATGTCTAATGGTGAAAACTATACAATAGTTAGAGCTGACAATGGTAATGTATTTATGGCTGGATCTGCCGATGATCCTACATATAACAGAAGGGGTGTATTTCCTGAAGATTTAAAACCAGCAATTAAAGCAAGTTTAATTATAAAGGCAATAGAAGAACAATATAATGTTTCTTTTAAAACAGGTGAGTTTTTTGATTCTGCTGCATTTAGCAATTTGTATTTATGGTTAAATAGAAAAATAGATGTTCCTACATTTGGATATGATGTTGTTGTTAGCGCATCATTTAATTGTGTAGATACAAAACCAAACTCTTGTACATTTTTTGGAGCAACTTCAACATCTCTTTTTGATAATGGTAAATATAAAATAGAAAGTCAAAGTTCATTTGATACTTTCGGATATGCTGCTGAAGTAACTCCAACAGTATCAACAACAGTTTATACGATTGATATTATTGATGATTTAACAGATACAGTTGTTGCTACTGTTACAGGTAGCGGAACGCAAAGTATTGAAGTAGGTTATGGAACAATATTAGGAACAGGCCTTGCAATAGGTCAGAAAAAAGAATTAGTTACAAGAGTTGTTTCAAATACTTCAATAAGTTTTTCATTACAACTTGTTGTTACATATGATGAAATAGATGCTTTTACAACATTACAAAGTTTTTTTAGCACATATACATCTGTTGCTACAATCTCAGCTTCACCACAATATTTGTTACCAACCGAAGAAGCGCCAGAAATAAAAGTTTTAGATTTTCTTAAAGGTTTATTTAAACAATTTAATCTTACTGCATTTTTAGATAGAGATGATAAAATAGTTGTTAAAACATTAGATTCTTTTTATAGTGATTCAACAACAACGCACGACATTAGTCAATATATTAAAACTGATGATAGCACAGTAAGTGAAGCATTACCATTTTCAGATATTACACTTGAATATCCAGAACCAAATACAAAACTTGCATTAGCATATGGAAACATTCATAACAATAGATATGGTAAATTAGATTATCAAGCAAACGCAAGTAGAGGTGCTACATATAAAGTTGAAACACCATTTGGTCATATGTTGTATGAAAGATTACAAAACTTAAATGATGAATCATTTACTGAAATACAATATGGTTTAAGCGTAAATGAATCAGACAATCCTGTATTACCAAAACCATTACTATTTTATGGAGTTTATCAATCTAATATAAGCACACCTATAAATTTTGTAGATAGTGAAAGAAAAGAAGATGGTGGTATTGCAGATGCTGGTACAAGAACTTCAATAACTTATTATTGGATGCCTCATAACGCAAGCGAATTAGGAACTGCATCAACTGCACCAACATATAATCTAAACTTTGGTAGTGAAATAAACAGCTATACATTGACAGATTATGGTGGAAACAATAATTCGTTATTTCAGTTGTATTATCAAAATTATATACTAAGAGTATTTAACACTAAAACAAGGATATTTAAATACAAAGCTATACTACCATTAAAATTTTTATTAACGTATTCATTAGCTGATAAAATATTTGTAAATGGTCGTGCTTTTACGATCAATAAAATAACTACTAAATTACAAACAGGTGAATCATCACTTGAATTATTAAACGAACCAACATAATGAAAGATATATTAGATGGATTAGAATTTTGCAAAGAGAATAACATCTTTGATAAAAACATAAATATTGCATTAGGTTTAAATCTATATGTGCAAACATTTGAAGAAGCAGCATTACAAAATAAAATAAAATTAAATGAAAACAATATTAGTAGAGGTTGATTTAAAAGGCGCACCAGAAGCCATTAGAAATATTGATGGATTAGAAAATGCTATTTCATCATTAGAAGATGAATTAAAACAAGCTGACTTTGGTAGTGAAGAATTTAAAAAACTATCAAAGGAGTTAACCAAAGCTCGTTCTGAATTAAAGAATACTGAATTAGCATTAGAGGCATTAGATTCTGAGCAAGTAGCATCTGAGTTTGGAGCATTAACAGGAGCAGTAGGCGATGTTTCAGGTGCTTTTGTTTTATTAGGTGGTGAAGATGGAACAGTAGCGCAATCAGTTGAAAAGATACAAACTGCTATTGGTGTATCAATGGCATTTAAAGGTGCTATTGAAGGTTTAAGTGCTGGTAGAAAATTATTAAATAATTTCTTAGCAACATCAAATACATTACAAAAAATTAATAATGCTGGTACAGTTGTAGCAACAGGAATTTATAAACTATTTGGTAAAACTGTTGATGCTACTTCTAAATCATTTAAAGGTTTAAGAACTGCAATTATAGCAACAGGTATTGGCGCATTAGTTGTTGGTATTGGTTTATTGATTGCAAACTTTGATAAATTAACAAAAGCATTAAGCACAACAACAGCAGAACAAGATGCATATAATGAAGCATCACAAAAAGCTATTGAAAATGTAGCTAAAGAATTATCTGCTGCTGATAAATTGAAAGATGTTTTAAATGATGAAACACTAACAAGGCAAGAAAAAAATGAAGCAGTAAAAAAACTACAAGATGAATACCCAAGTTTATTAAGCAATGTAGATGCTGAAAAAAATTCTATTGAAGAAATAAATAGAGCATTAGAATTAAATACAAAATTATTATTACTAAAAGCTAAACAAGAAGCAGTAGCAGAACTAAGAACTGAAAAGTTTAAAGAAATAATACAAGCACAAACAGAGGCGCAAACAGGTTCTAATGTTGGCTTGATGGACCATATAGCTACACTACAACTTAGAATGTCAGCACAAGATTTAGCCAATTTAAAAACTGCTGATGCTGTTAAAGAATCACAAAAACAAGTTGATGTTCTTGATAATGTTGAAAAATCATTACAAGCAGAAATTGATGCTATTAAAGAATTAGGTGCTGTTGTTGAAGATAATACAGAAAAAGAAAAAGAAGCTGTAAGAAAAACAAATGATAGAAGAAAGGAAGCAAAAAGGAAAAGAGAAAAAGATGCTGCCGATAAATTAGCAGCTGCAAATGCACTTGCCGCAAAAGAAGCAAAGGATGAAGCAGATAGATTAAAAAGAATTGAAGATAATTTAAAAGAGCATAAGCAAAATTTAATAGATATTGAAAATGAATTTCGTGCTGAATTAGAAATAGAATCCGATTTATACAATCAACAATTTATAAGTGAACAAGAATTAGAAATACAAGCAGTACAAGATAAATACTTTAGATTAATTGAATTAGCAGAACAGTATGGTGAAGATACTACGCAACTTAGATTTAATCAAGAAACAGCAATTGCAGATATAAATCAAAAATTTGCAAAAGAAGAATTACAAGCTAAACAAGCTAATGAACAAGCAAAAATTAAAATGGCTGGTGATGCACTTGGCGCTATTGGTAATTTTATAACTGCATTTGCTAAAGAAGATGAAGAAGCGCAACGTAAAGCATTTAACTTAAATAAAGCAGTAAGCATTGCACAAGCATTAGTAAATACATCATTAGCTGTTACCGCTGCATTAACTGCTGGTGGAAATCCTATAAAATTAGCAACAGGGGCACAATTTGTTGAAGCTGGTATAGCAGCAGTAATGGGTGCAGCACAAGTGGCAACGATAGCTAAAACAGAGTTTCAAGGCGGAGGCGGATCAACACCACCAGCACCTTCAGGCGGTTTAGGTGGCGGTACAGGAGCAACAACACAACCACCTGCATTTAATGTTGTAGGTCAATCTGGATTTAATCAAATAGCTGGCGCATTAGGTCAGCAACCGCCAATACAAACATTTGTAGTTTCACAAGATGTAACAACAGCACAGCAATTAGATAACGCAATAATACAAACAGCAACTTTTTAAAAACAAACAAAATGGAAATAATAGAACTTTTATTAGACGAAGAAAATGACAATGCTGGAATAGATGCAATTAGTATTGTATCATCACCAGCCATAGAAAGCAACTTCCTTGCTTTTAAATCTCAGGAAATCAAATTTGCAAAAGTAGATGATGAAAAACGTATCTTAATGGGCGCAGCATTAATACCGAACAAACCAATATACAGAAAGAACGATAAAAAAGAATTTTACGTTTATTTTTCTGCTGATACAGTTAGAAAGGCAAGTGAATTATTCTTTATGAATGGAAACCAAAACAATACAACCTTAGAACACAATATGGAGCTTAACGGTTTGACTGTTGTTGAATCTTGGATTGTAGAAGGTGAACAAGATAAAAGCAGAATGTATGATCTTGATGTGCCTGTTGGAACTTGGATGGTATCAATGAAAGTAAATAACGATGAGGTGTGGAATGATTATGTAAAAGAAAACAAAGTAAAAGGTTTTAGTATTGAAGGTTACTTTGCTGACAAAGCTAATTTAAAAGCAAGTGTAGAATCAGTTGTTGAAGAAGTAGATTTAAAAGAAGAAGAAGCAAATAAAAAAATAGAAGAAATTAGAAATCTATTTAAAAAAAAAAGGATTGATTTAGAAAGTTATAATGATTACCCAGATGCAGTTAGTAATAATGCTAAACGAGGCATAGAACTAAATGAAAAGGTAAATAATAAATGTGCAACACAAGTTGGTAAAGTAAGGGCGCAACAATTAGCTAATAAAGAAAACATAAGTTTAGATACTATAAAAAGAATGTATAGCTATTTAAGTAGAGCAGAAGAATACTACAATGAAAGCGATACTAAAGCGTGTGGAACAATATCGTATTTATTGTGGGGAGGTAAAGCTGGTTTAAGGTGGTCATTAAGCAAACTAAAAGAACTTGATGAAGTTAATTTAGAATCTATGGTAATTGATGAAGATTATGCAGTAATAGATGACCGTTTAGCATATAGCACACAAGCCAAAGCTGAAGAAATGGCTATTAATATAGGGTGTAAAGGTTATCATACGCACGAATTTGAAAACAAAACTTGGTATATGCCTTGTGAAAAACACATAAATAAATAAATATGGGAAATAATAAACTAACAAGAGGAGAAAAAAGCAGAACATCACCTAAGGGAGGTAGAAGGGGTTGTTTATGCAAGGATAACACTTATAAAGTTAAATGCTGTGATGGCTCGTTAAGGGCGCAAGGCATAGGTAAAACACAAGCATAATTAAAAATAAATAAAAAAAAGGTATAACAAGTTCAAAAAAAAAACATTTATATAGTATGAAAGCAAATGATATGTTAAATAAAATCAAAACAATTATTGGCGGTATTGAATTAACTGAAGAAGTTAAAGAAGTTCAATTAGCTGAAATGAAGCTTCAAAACGGAACAGTAGTTGAAGCAGAAGAATTTAAAAAAGATGAAGCAATATTCATTAAGTCAGATGACGAAAGGATTGCAATGCCTGTTGGTGAATATGTTCTTGAAGATGGTAAACTTTTAGTAGTTGAAGAAGAAGGCATCATAGCAGATATGCGTGATGTTTCTGATGATGTTCCAGCAAAAGAAGAAGCAAGTGAAGAAGAAGTAAAAGAGGAAATGGCTGAAGAAGCTGATGTTGCAGATTGGAAAGGTATGGAGATTAGAATCAAAAACCTTGAAGATGCTATTGCTGATCTTAAAGCTGATAAAGTAGATGCACCAAAAGAAGTTGAAGCAACAGCAGAACTTTCTGAAGAAGTTAAAGAAGAAATTAAAGAAGATGTAGAAGTAGAGCTTTCAGCAGTTGAAACTGTTGCTCCTGTAAAACACAATCCAGAAGCAAAGAATGAATCTAAATTTACATTAAAGAAAAATAATTATCCTGAAACATTACAATCAAGGATATATGCAAAATTAAATAGTTAAAAAAAACAAAAAAAACGATGGCAACAACGATTAGTACAACATATGCTGGTGAATTCAAAGAGAAATACATTGCAGCTGCCCTTTTGAGTGGGAAAACTCTTGACAATGGTGGAATGACTGTTCTTCCTAACATAGCATTTAAAGAAGTGCTTCAAAAATCAGTAATGGGTAGTGACTTTATAGTTAACGCTACTTGTGATTATGCTGATGCTGGAACTCTTACACTTTCTGAAAGAATTTTAGAAGTAGAAGAATTTCAAGTAAACAAAACTGAATGTAAAAAAACTTTCGCACAAACTTGGCAATCTGCTGAAATGGGATATTCTGTAATGAATCAAGAACTTCCTAAATCATTTGCTGATTTTATTGTACAACAGTACATTGCTAAAATTGCTGAGAAAACTGAGCAAAACGTATGGCAAGGTGTGAACGCTACTGCTGGTGAATTTGATGGTATAACAACTATTGCTGCTGCAAACGCTGCTTCATTAGCTGGTGGTGCTGCTGTAACAGGTACAACTGTAACTGCTTCAAATGTAGTAACTGAGCTTGGCAAAGTAGTTGACAATGTTGCTGCTAATAGCCCTGCAATCTTAGACAAAGAAGATTTAAGGATTTATGTTGGAAACGGAATTTTCCAAGCTTATATTCGTTCACTTGGTGGATTTGCTTTAACAGGTTCAGCTGGTACTAATGATAGAATGACTCAATGGTATGATGGTGGCGGTTTAAGTTTTGATGGAGTTAAGATTTTCTTAGCGCCTGGTATGCCAGCAAATCAAATGGTTTGCGCTCAAATTTCTAACCTTTATTTCGGTTGTGGAATTTTAGGTGATTTATCAGAATTAAGATTGATTGATACTTCAGAAACATTAGGTGACCAAAACGTAAGATTTGTTGCAAGATGGAAAGCTGGTGTTCAAATCGGAATTTTAGGTGAAGTAACATATTACGCATAATTAATAACTTTTAAGGGGGCGTTGATTCGCCCCTTTATATAAAAACAATAAACAATGGCTTGTGATTTAAGTATAGGTAGAAAAGTTCCTTGTAAGGATATTATCGGTGGCATTGTACGTGTTTGGTTTGTTGATTACGGAGATTTAGGAACAGTAACTGAAACTGCTGATGAAATTACAGATTTATCTGGTACATTTTCAGCATATCAGTATGATTTAAAAGGTGCAAATAGTTTAGACCAAGCTATTACATCTTCTAACGAAAACGGAACTACTTTCTTTGAACAAACTTTAACATTAGTATTGCCAAAATTATCTAAGGAAGATAATAAAGAATTGAAATTATTAGCATACGGTAGACCGCATATTGCTGTTGAAGATTACAACGGTAATTTCTTTATGGCTGGACTTGAACACGGTTGTTCAGTGTCAGGTGGAAGTGTGGTAACAGGTGCTGCAATGGGTGATTTGTCAGGTTACAACCTTACAATGTCTGCTCAAGAGTTAAAACCAGCTAATTTTATTAGTGGTGGAACAAGTGCTGATCCTTTCGCTGGAATGTCGAGTGCGACAGTTACAGTGGTAGTAGGCACTAACAGTTAAAATGGCACAAATTTCATAGTTTAGTGTGATTCAATATATAGTTTAGTTGGCTAAGGGAGAGTTACAAATTTGTTTCTCTCCTTTTTTTATTAAAATAAATTAAAAAAAATGCAGATAATTACTAAAAGTGGAACGAGATTACTTAATTTTATGCCAAGAGAAACTATTGATGCAGCTAAAGTGTACGAATTAAAGATAAAAAGCGAAGAACAGAATAAAGTTATTTTAACTGATTCTAATGCATTATTTAATTCAGTTAAGTATTATTACACTTATAGCACAACTGAAGCTCTTACAGAAGCTAATTTTTACGTTATAGAGATTAACAACACAACAGATGGAACTTTAATATTTAAAGATAAACTGTTTTGTACAGATCAAACACTTTCAACTTTTGAAATTAGTAAAAATGTTTATATTGAAAAGTCAACAGGAAATAATGAATACATCTACGCATAATGGATAACTTACACTTAATACAATTAAACGAATATCAAAGGCCAGTTATTACTGAGGATAAAAACAGAGATTGGATTGGTATTGGCGAAAATAATGATTACTATCAATGTTTGATAGATGCCTTTATGGATTCAACTACTAATAATGCTGTAATTAATGGTATTGTAGATAGAATTTACGGTAAAGGTTTAGATGCTACTGACAGCCATAAAAAACCAGATGAGTATGCTAATATGAAATCAATCTTGAAAAAGAAAGATTTACGTAGAGTATGCCAAGATTTAAAGTTATTAGGTGAAGGTGCATTTCAAGTTACATATCAAGGTAAAAAAATAAAAAGTATTACCCATTTTCCAAGAGAAACATTAAGAGCAGAAAAATGCAATGAAGAAGGGGAAATTGAAGCTTATTTTTATAGTGCAGATTGGCAGAATGTAAACAGAAATACTAAATTAAAAAGATTTCCTGTTTTTGGTTCTGGTTCTCAGAATGAAATATTTATTGTTAGAAGATACGTAACAGGGTATTATTACTACTCACCAGCTGACTATCAAATAAGCTACGCTACTTTAGAAAAAGAAATTGCTGACTATTTAATTAACGATTGTCAGTCAGGTTTTAGCGGTACTAAAGTTGTGAATTTCAACAATGGTGTACCTGATCGCGAAAAACAATTAAGCATCAAGAATGATGTGATGAACAAGCTTACAGGAAGTTATGGTGAAAAAGTAATAATTGCTTTTAATAACGATGCAGAAAGTAAAACTACTATTGATGATGTACCTTTAAATGATGCACCATCACACTATCAATATCTAAGCGAAGAATGCGGCAAAAAGATAATGGTAACACATCGTGTCACTTCACCTATTTTAATCGGTTTAAACTCATCTAATGGCTTTTCAAGTAATGCTGATGAAATTAAAAACGCATCATTATTATTTGATAACGTAGTTATAAAACCTTACCAAGAATTATTGATTGATGCCTTAGACGAGATGTTTGCAGTAAATGACATTAGTTTAAATCTATATTTTAAAACTATCGAACCATTAGAATTCATTGAGATTGACAAAGATATGGATGCTGAAGTTATTGAAGAAGAAACAGGTGTTGCAGTTGAAGATCAAGATTTTGAACAAAAAGATGAATACCAACAAATAGAAGATTTAGTAAATAAATCTAAACTAAGCAAATCAGAAAATAAAGAAGATTTGAGTGATGAAGAATTTGATTTAATACTTGATGGCTTAGAGGGTGAAGTAATGGATGAAGATTGGGAGGAAGTAGCAGAACGTGAATACTTAGAAACTGATGATGAAGAAGAATGGGCGAATAGTTTAATAAAAACTGATTTAGCTGTAATAGATGATAGGCCAAGTGGATTTAGTATTTTAGATAAATCTTACTATAAGATTAGATTTAAGTATGCAGTAGGTTCAAGAAAGCCAAATAAAAAAGGCAATACATCAAGGCCATTCTGTCAACAAATGATGGCAAGAACAGCACAAAAAATTGTTTATAGAATTGAAGATATTGATAAAGCAAGTAATAAAGTATTTGAAACAAGTGCTAAATTACCAATGCACAATAACCAATCATACTCATTGTTTAAATTTAAAGGTGGTGTATATTGCAGACATAAATGGGTGCAAGTATTGTACAAGATGAAAACAAAAGCAGCACTTGATGGTAAAAAAGGAAGTAAGAATTTAGAAGATTATAAAAAAGTAAAAGAAATACCTAAAACATATAGAAGGTCACCAGCTGGTAGTAAAAAAGCTAAAATTGCACCAGAAAATATGCCTAATAACGGACATTATCCTGTGTAAAATAAATTAAGATATGAAAACAATAGAAACAGTATACAATAAATTAAACCAAGCTAAAACAGAATTAGCAACGCATAAGATTGAATTGGCTGCTAAAGATGCTATACAATTTAAAAAAGAAGCTGAACAAATTTATTTTAATGCTAAAAAAGAATCAGAAGCAGAAATATTAAACGCATCATCTAAAATGAATGAAAGTTTTAAAAAACTTAGAAAGTTAGATTCTGAAATGGATAAAATTTTTGAAAGATTTGATAAAATGGCAAAAGATTTAGGTGTAGATATAAGAAGTACAGAAGTTGGAAAAAAATATTTAGAAGCAGCAGAAGAAATTAAAGATTATCAAATTAAATCACAAAGTGCAGAAAGTAAATTAAGAAAATTTAAAGTATAAAAAATGAAAACAATAGAAACAGTATATAACAAACTAAATACAGATAAAACTGAATTAGGTACACATAAAGTTGAATTATCAGTAGCTTCAGATTTAAAAAGATTAGTTAATGCTTTAAATTCTCAATTATCAATTGATGATAGGGTTTTGCCTGAATCACAAAAATTAATTAGTGAATTAACATCTACAATACCCAAAGCTAAAGAAAGAGCAAAAACAAATAAAAGCATTATAAATTCTATTGATGGTAAAATAGAGTTAGCAGAAGATGCATTAAATAAAGCAAAAAATATAGCTAAAGAACTTGGAATAAATACAAATGAAATACAAAATTTTACTCAAGTTGAAAAGCTTTTAGATAATGTTGTAAAAAACAAAAAATCTATGGAAAATTTAACAGGAAGATTAAATGATTTATTAAGATAATATGAAAGCACTTTTTATTACCCGTCAAGATTTAGTAACTTTTACAAGTGCCAATGGTAACCTTGATCCAGATAAATTTCTACCTTATATTCGTATAAGTCAAGATATACACATACAGAACTATTTAGGTACGGATTTATACGAAAAGCTTGAAACATTAATTGAAAATGGGCAATTAACAGAATTACTAAATCCTAATTACTTTAACTTAGTTAGAGATTATGTTAAGGATATGACAATTTACTGGGCAATGGTAGAATATTTACCATATGCTGGTGTTAATATTGCTAATGGTGGAATTTATACGCACAATCCTGAGAACGCTACTTCACTTGATAAAAGCAGAGTTGATTTTTTAATTGAAAATAGCAGAAATACAGCACAGCACTACACAAACAGATTCATTGATTACATTTGTTTTAATACGGATTTATTCCCTGAATACAATAGTAATTCAAATGGTGATATTGATCCAGATACAGTAGCAAATTTTGGTGGATGGGTATTATAAATATTAAATAAAAAAAAGTATGTCAGGTTACGGTAAAATATATGAAAGTTCTTATTGGGGTGTTGGTGTTTGTGATAATACTATTGGATGGGGTTCATCTTATAAATCAATAGCAAACTGTACTGATGCTTCATTTAGTTATCCTTTAGACAGTTACCCTACAAATGGTACTGATCCTACACCTACAATAACGGGTGATGCTGGTGGTACTTTTACAGCTACGCCTTCAGGGTTAACTTTAAACGCATCAACAGGTGAAATTACACTATCAACTTCAACTGTTAATTCTTATACAATAAGATACACTTTACCAGATACAACATTTGCAGAGCAATCAATGCAGATTACTGCACCACCATTTTCAAGTACAAGAAGCTTTTCTTTTGATGGAGTTGATGACTACTTTGATGCTGATATAAGCACTTTAAATAATGCAACTGCTTTAACATTTTCAGGATGGGTTAAAAAAACAAGTGGAAATGTAGTTGGATTTGAAAGTTTTGTTAGTTCAACAGATAGAGTAATTTTATATTGGTGGAGTGATAATAACGTTTATTGGAGTGTTAGAAACGGTTCGGCTTCGGCTGCTGCTTCTTCATCCTTAACTACCTATGATTGGAATCATATTGCTGGAACTTTTGAAGGAAGTACAAATACTATTAAACTTTATATTAACGGCTCTTTAGTAGATACTCAAACAGGGCAACCATCAAGCACAAGTGGTAATTTATCTAATAATTTTCATATAGGTTTATCAAATGGAAGTACATATAGTAACGGCAGCATTGACGAGGTTGCAGTTTGGAATAGTGCTTTAAGTTCAGATGCAGTAACGGAGATTTATGGAAGTGGAGTTCCTAACGATTTAGATGAATTGACTAATGCTTCAGACCCTACAGCTTGGTATAGAATGGGTGAATAATAATGGCAGATTAAAAATGATTAATTAAAAAAAAATATGGCAACAGAATTTATATCTAATAGTTGGTTAATGCCAACCAACGCAAATGCAGAAGCAAATAGAGTGTCTAACTATTCTTTGGATTTTGATGGAAGTAGTCAATATGTAAATGTTGGTTCAATATCTTCTTTGCAAAATGCAACAGAATATTCCATTTCTTCTTGGTTTAAAACACCTTTAAATAATTTGTATCAAGTTATTTATTCTTGGTTTGACGGAGCTGATGGTTATCTTCAATTAATGTTAGTGAATGATGGTTCATTTGTTGTTTATAATTATAGAACAAGTAATGCATACGGCATAAGTGCAACGGGTGTAGTTTCTGCTGATGTTTGGTATAATGCAACAGTTGTTTTTGATGGAAGTGGTGCAGCTAATGCGGATAGATTAAAATTATATATCAATGATACTTTAATTACTCTTACTTACACAGGTACTATTCCAACACAAACGGGAACAATGCTGAGTTCAACAATGTGGTTAGGAGCAAGTAATAGCCCTAATTTTTGGGGGTTAGAAGGCAAACTAACAGAGTTATCCATATTTGACTACTCACTTTCAGCTTCACAAATTACACAATTGTATGGTACTGGTTCAGCTATTGGAAACCCTATGGCAATAACAAACGGTAGAAAACCTGTTGCATATTACCCTTTAGGTAATTCAGCTTTTAACGGAGAATTTTTAGTGCCTAACGGAGCAGAGCAAGATTTTGTATTTTCATTTAATAATAGCAATATAACCGTAGGAGATATAGATAACACAAGTGAATTAAGTTTTTCAACTTGGGTGAGTACAACTTCAACCAATGCAAGTAGTTATCAAAATATTGCTTACAAAAGAAGTGGCAGTACAGGGTGGTTTATTCAGTACCTTTATGGTTCAGGAACAAATGGTAAAATAAAATTTTTTATATTTCATTCAAATGGTTCAGGTACAGGAAGCGAAGTAACAATAACTAATTTACAAAGTGGTAATTGGTTTAATATAGCTTTAACATATGATGGAACTGATGCTGTTGGTGCGTTAAAATTATACTCAAACGGAGTTGAGGTATATAGTAATTCTTCAACGCTT
>VMHT01121743.1_pt1 | contig 29812 bp, 48 predicted proteins | sample 4693611 | NCBI WGS metagenome assembly VMHT01 (sample SAMN12280063, study PRJNA550983) | marine metagenome | isolation source: seawater sampled from same location over 5 years 0.02-0.2 micron viral filtrate | place: USA: collected off the coast of southern California halfway between the port... ... | reverse complement strand
GGTTGGGCATTATGTAACGGTTCAAACGGCACACCTAACTTAACAGGTAAGTTTATCGTTATGGCTGACGCTGATAGCAGTGGAACTTACAATGTTGGAAACAGTGGCGGTGCAAATACAGTTACACTAGCAACTGGCGATATTCCTGCCCACAGCCACACAGGTACGGCTGCAAGCGGTGGCGCACACACGCACACTGGAACGACAAACAGTGCAGGGTCGCACACGCATAGTTACACTGATAGTTATGTCTTACAAAGCGCACTAAGTCCGGGCATAGACATCGACTTTAATGCTACAACTTGGAACCCAAACGGCTTACAAACTAAAACAACAGGTTCGGCAGGGTCACACTCTCACACTGTAACCATTGCTAGTGGCGGCGCACATACTCACACATTATCTGTTGATAACGCAGGCGGTGGTGGCGCTCACGAAAACAGACCACCTTACTATGCTTTGGCGTATATAATGAAATTGGCTTAATATGACTTTAGTACCTTTGGACATACCATCTGGATTTTACCGAATAGGCACAGATTATGAGCAATCTGGCAGATGGCGCGAAGGTAGCTTAGTCAGATGGTTAGACGGTTCATTGCGTCCTATTGGTGGTTGGCAAGATAGAAAGCAAGATTTTACCACACAACCAGTTAGAGGTATGCACGCTTGGGAAGCTTTAAATACTAGCACTTGGTTGGTGGGTGGCTCACATAGTGCATTGGTTGCTATGACAGGTGGTGGCTTGTGCTACGACATTACACCTCAAAACTTAGCAACTGGACGTAAAGATGCGGCTGTATCTGCTGGGTATGGTAAAGGCCCATACGGTATTGGTTTCTGGGGTACGCCAAGACAGCAACTTGCAAATGCCATTCCAGAGCCAGCTACGTTTTGGAGTTTAGATAATTTTGGCGAACTTATGGTAGGTTGCCATTATGATGATGGTAGGCTTTTAGAGTGGGGATTGGGTGTTTCAAGCGGCTCTGAGCTTATAACTAATAACAGTTTTTCGGCAGGCACAGATTGGACGCTAGGAACTGGTTGGGCTATAAGTGGTGGTGAGGCCAAGTGGACAGGCACAACGGCTGCTAATTTACAGCAAGCTATAACTGGTTTAACTAACGGTGCTAAATATCATTTCACAATAAATGTTACTGACCCTGATGCTGATAGTGATGCGTCAACAATACCATCACTAAAGGTTAAAGTCTTAGGCACAACAACTACGACAGTTTTACTTGATGAAACCTTACCTATTGGCAATAGTTTCTATAGGTTCGACACAGACGATACTGGCATTACAATACAAATTTACCCTGCGACTAATGCAGAGCAAAACGTAAATGTAACTGAAACATCTCTAAAACTAGCTACAGTAGCCACACCAATAACTGGCGCACCATTATCTAATCTTGGCTTAATTGTGACTGAAGAGCGTTTTATCTTTGCATTAGGTTCTGGTGGAAATAGCCGTAAAATATCTTGGTGCGACAGAGAAGATAGAAACGCTTGGACGCCTGCGGCTACCAATGAGGCAGGCGACATAGAGTTACAAACTTCTGGTCAAATTATGCAAGCTATAAGAACAAGAGGCCAAACACTTATTTTAACTGATACGGATGCTCACACAGCACGTTACCAAGGGCCACCCTATGTTTATGGCTTTGAGCGTGTTGGTACATCATGCGGAACTGTTACGATGCGTGGTGCGGTAGATACTGATAGGGGCGTGTTCTTTATTGGTCAGGAAAACTTCTTTTTGTTTAATGGTAACACAGTACAAACTATTAAGTGCGATGTGCATGATTATATATTTGGCGACATTAACACTTCTCAGCAAACTAAAATATGGGCAATGGGCATACCGCAATATGGTGAAGTTTGGTGGTTTTATCCCTCTAGTGATAGTATAGAAATAAATCGCTATGTTGCTTATGATTACAACGAAAATCATTGGATGATTGGTGAGTTATCAAGAACATCTGGCGAGGCTAGAGGCGTGTTCAGATACCCATTTATGGCAGATTATGACGGCACGCACGCTAATATAAAAGAACACGAAGTTGGTTATAACGTGGATAGCGGTGCTATTTTTGCAGAAACAGGGCCAATATCGGCTGGCACTGGTGAAAACATTATGTACGTTACGTCAATTATTCCTGACGAAGTTACGCAAGGTGACGTAAGTATGACCTTTAAAACAAGGTATCATCCTAACGATACGGAAACATCACATGGTCCATTTACGCCTGCCAATCCTACAGATGCTAGGTTTAGTGGTAGGCAAGTACGCATGAAGGTAACAGGTGTTAAGCCTGCTGATTGGCGTGTAGGTATAATGAGGCTTGAAGCTACAATAGGGGGTACACGTTAATGCCTGCTCCTATTCTGCCTGTTATAAGTGAGGATTTATCGCAATGGGGTAGGCAGCTAAGTAATTATTTACAGCGTAATTTAGGAAAATTATATTTCAAATCGGCAGATGATAACCCATCAGAAAATGGCGTTATTCTTTGGGATCAAACTAAAAAATATGCAGTTGTGTCTAGCGATAATGCTTTTAGACAGATCGCAACTAAACAACCTACGCCTAGTGCAAATACTGGTAGCGTAGGAGATGTAACTGGAATGATAGCATGGGATACAAATTACATTTATATTTGTGTTGCCGATTATGATGGAAGTAGCGTAATTTGGAAGAGGGTAGCATTGGCTACATGGTAAATGCCTAAAGATACAATATTGTCAAATGATTTAGAGAAATGCCGCCCTTGGATAGAGGCGGCTTTGGAATATACAGGTGGTACACACCATTTTGATGATATTGTAGAAAGTATAGCAAAAGGCACAATGCAATTATGGGCAGCGCCAAGGGGGTGCATTGTCACAGAAATTGTGATATATCCAAGAAAAAAGGTGCTAAACATATTCTTAGCAGGCGGCGAATTGGATCAAATACTAGATATGGACAATGATGTAAAAGAATGGGCAAAACAACATGGCTGTACTGCGGCAACAATGTCTGGACGCATAGGTTGGAAAAAACCTTTAGCACCTTTAGATTGGAAATTGCAGCATGTAAGTTTTTTAAAGGAGTTTAGCGATGGCTAAAGGTGGCAGAGAAAATACAGACAGAACAATGCCTGCATTTTTTGAGACTGGATTGCAGCAAGCGATTGGAATGTCTCAAGATTTAGCGGCAAGGCCATATGCGGAATATAGGGGGCCAGATGTTGCAGCATTTAGCCCAATGCAAGACGCAGCTTTTCAAAACACACAAGATGCGGCTGCAGCTTTCGGAATGGGAACTGGTGCAGGTAACTATATGCCAACACCTGTTCAAGATGGTGGTGCAATGGGGTATTCATCAGCGCCAATTTATGACGCAGCAAAAGCTAATTTAGCAGAATATTCGCCTGCGACAGCCGATTATATTAGTAGTTTTGGTATTGATCCAGTTACAGGAACCGTTGGTAGTAGAGTTCCTAATAGACAACCAGTAGCATTAGAAATGCAAGGTGGAAGAGGGGGTAAATAATATGGCAGGTTCAGCAAATCCAAATATGGTTCAGCCTATAACAAATCCATATAACCAAGCTTCAATGGCTCAAATGGGTGCAATGGACAGGACAGCGCAAGGTTTAAATCAAACGGCAGCGCAAGGCATGGGTGCATATGCAAATCCCTATGAACAATCTGTTGTCAATAAAACATTGCGTGATGTTGGCGGCGCAGCACAAATAGGTTTGAATACTCTTGATGCTCAAGCTACTGCGGCAAACGCGTTTGGTGGCTCTAGGCATGGTATAGCAATGTCAGAGGCGGCTAAAGGTTATCAGCAACAAGCATTAGACAAAGTTGGAGCATTACGACAACAAGGTTTTAATACAGCGCTAGGAGCTTCCCAAGCTGACAGAGCAGCACAGTTAGGGGCGGCAAATCAGTTAGCAAATTTAGGCAGACAGTCTTTTGGTTATGGACAGTCGATTGGAAACCAACAGATGCAACAGGGCGCTATGCAGCAACAAATGATGCAAAACTTAATTAATGCAGGCAAACAGCAATACGGACAATACACAGGCCAACCTATGCAAAACCTTAATACACTGCTTGCAGGCATATCCGCTACCCCTGACGTTTCGGGGCAAACTAAGAGCTTTCAGCCGGGCCTTTTTAATTATTTGCAACTTGGCGCACAGATGATGCCATAAAGATATAAGGGCAAAAAAATGAGCAATTACAACTTCTTAGACATGCTGATGGGCAAAGCTAATCAAGCAACACAAAAAGATCCTAACCAATTACTAAGCCCTGCAAAAAGATTTGGTAAGGGTTTAGATGCGCTTGTTTTAAGAGGTTATGGTATAGGTGATCAAATTGTTGAACAAGCAAACAAACAAACTGCATTTGATTTGCAAAGCAGGCAAAGACAAGACACTTTAACAGCTTTAAAACAACGTGCAGATAGTGGCGATAAAGTAGCAGCACAAGTTCTTATGGCAGTAGAAAATAGATCATTACAACCATCAGACGCTATGAAGATTTACTTTAGAGAAAAGTTTAACAGAACTGGCACTACTACACCTGCTAAAATACAAATGTACGAATATGCAAAGAATGTTTTAGGAAAATCACCAGAAGAAGCAGAAATTTTTGCTAACACAGCACCTACAACAAATATTAATACACAGCAAAACTATGAAAATAAAGCGCTAGTTGATAGAGGATTAAAATTTACAGACGCATTGTTAGATGCAGGTGAACTAGCCAAAAGAAGCCAATTTAACACACGAAAACAAATTCAACTTATAAATGACCCAAGTTTTGATGCAGGAGCAGGCAATGAGTTAGTTGTTCTTGGTAAAAGAGTATTAAATAGGCTTGGAATGGTTCCTGACAGTGAAATCGCAAGCAACGAACAATTTATAACTTACATGCGTAGCGATGTTCTCAACAAGTTAGGTGGAAGTTTGGGTGTAGGAATTAGTGCCAGTGATGTTGATTATTTAAACAACATGGTTGCTAATCCTAACATGACAAAACAAGCAATGAGGGATATTCTTTTTGCTGCAGACGCATTGTATCAAAGACAAATAGAAATAGTAGATTTTGCTAATGACTATATGAACAGAACTGGTGATCAATTTATTAGGGATAGAAACAAGTTTAACCAAGAATTACAAGATAAATTTGGTAACATAAATATGTTTCAAGTAACAAGTCAAGGGTAAGGTTATGTCAGAAACAATAAATTTAGACGAAGCAAATGCAAGCGAAATTGTTACTTATTATAACTCAATAAAAAACAATACAAAAAAATTAGATGAAATAAAAGCAATAGAAAAGTTTGCTTTAAACAAGTTTAACATGAATTTGTTTGAAGGAGAAACAACACCTAAAGAGCCACCAACTTTAGGTGACAGAGCAAAAGATTACGGAATGTCACTAACCTCTGGTGTTGGTAGGGGCGTTGCAGGTGCGGCTGATTTGCCTTTTATTATAGGTGATTTACTGCAAAAAGGTACAGAATTTGGTTATGAAAAAATTACTGGGAGAGAGCCATCAGACGAATTTCGTGAAGGAATGGAAAGAGGCTTAACACTTCCTATAATTGGTAATTTGTCAGAAAGAAAAGTTAAACCTGCCGTAGATGCGGTAGCACCTAATTTTTTAGATTATGAACCACAAGAATATGGTAGTGAGGCAACGCAGCGTGTTGGTGAGTTTTTGCCATTGGCAGGGAAGAATGTTGTTACAATGGGTGTTTTACCTGCGTTAACGTCTTTTTTCGCAGGCAAAGCTGCAGAGGATACTCCACTACAATTACCAGTAGAGATAGCTACAGCTTTGGTAACTCCGTCATTAGCTAAAAAAATTATTAGTCCTAGAGGTGGTCAAATATCAGGTACTACAAAACAGCATTTAGAGTTGTTAAAGAAAGAAGGTGTGCTACCAACTGCAGGTTTTAAATTTGACGATGTGGACGTAAAGGCATGGGAAGAAGCTACACAAGCAGGAAGAAACTTGCAGGAAGCAGCTTTTGAAGCATTTAGTCGCGCTGCGTTGAAACGAATTGGTATAGACGCAAACAGGGCAACAGGTGATCAGTTACGGCGTGTTTATGATGAAATGGCTGAAGGCTTTAATTCAACAATTAATAACCTTGATACGGCTGCAAACAGAGTTATTCCTTCAAAAGAAAATATGAGTATTTTAAATTCAGCGCTTAGAACATACGGTGGCGCAATCGCGCCTGCGCAAAGAAGTCCAATTTTTAGAGAAATGTATAACGCTTTTCGGCAATCTAAAAAGACAGGTCAATCATTATCAGGGGATCAGCTAAAATATTATCATCAAACTCTAAATAATATGACAAGAAAAGGCGATGAAACAGGCGATGCTGCAAGAGCAATTTTGCCAGAATTAAAAGAAATGATACATAGAAATTTAGGTGTTGAAGGTAAAGAACTTTGGGTAAACACAAACCGCAGATATAGAGATTTCTTGGCTATAGAAAGGGCGTTAAAGGGCGGCAAGGGATTTGATGAAGGTCTTGTCGTTCCGTCACGATTAGCAAGCGCAACAACGGCTGTATTTAAACGGAAAAGGTTGTTTGGAGAGAGTGACTTAGGAAACTTAGCGCAAGCAGGTAGTTCAGTTATGAAAGTATTGCCTCAAAGCGGAACCGCGCCAAGACTTCTTGGAAGTGGGGCAGGTGGGGCAGGTCAAGAAGCTGCACGACTTGGCGCAGGTACTTATGCCCTGACACAAGATCCAAAAATGGCAGGTTATGCGGCTGTCGCAGGAACAATGCTTCCTTCAGTTAGAAATAATTTGATGGGTTCATCTGTTGGTCAACAATACATGGGCAATCAATTAGTTAAGGATCAAGGCAGACTTGGCTTGTTGCGTATGCTAGGGTCAAGCACACTTCCAAATATGTAAGGATAAAATATGCGGTTAGAGCCACTAGATAAAACACAGATTGAAAACATAGTTTCCAAAGCAGTTTCGGACGCTATTGATTTTTGTGACGCAGAAATAGAACCGCAAAGAGTTAAAGCGCAGCGTTATTACGATTTAGAATGTGATTTAGGGCATGAGGACGGACGTTCTAGTGTGGTTTCGTCTAAATGTCGTGAAGTTGTTCGTGGTATAAAGCCATCATTACAACGTGTATTCTTAGCAACCGAAAAACCTGTAGAATTTGTGCCAAGGGGTGCAGAAGATGTGCAGGCGGCAGAACAAGCGACACAGTTTATTAATTACAAGTTTCAACAGCACAATGGCTACAAGTTAATAAACGATGTTTTCCAAGATGCGTTGGTTAAGAAAACTGGTGTGGCTTATGTTTATTACAACGAAAGCATGGAGCAAGAAACGCACACGTTAACAGGTTTATCAGAAGATGAATTTACGCTGCTTGTTTCTGATGACAACGTAGAAGTTCTTGAGCATGAAGTGCAAATGGCTGCTTCTATGAGTGAAGATGGTATAGAAGTTGAAACGCCTATACATGACGTTAAATTAATTAGAAATATATCAGACGGTGAAATTTGTATAGAAAGTGTGCCGCCAGAAGATTTTTTTGTAGATAGAAACGCACGAAGCATCGAAGATTTTTATGTTTGCGGTCATACTTCAGAAATGCGTGTTTCTGATATATTGGCTATGGGTTTTAGCTTAGATGATTTGCAAGGTCTTGATCATACAGAATATTCTGCATCAGATGACGAAGCTGAATTTGAGCGCAGAGGTTATGCGGTTGACGATGGTGAAGATGAAAACATTTCTGGTTCATCAAAGAAAATAACATTAACAACAGCTTATATGGAGCTTGACATTGAAGGGTCAGGCGTTCCGCAGCTTTATCAATTTTTATGCGTAGGCGCTAATCACAAGCTTTTGCAATTCTACGAAGCAGATCATGCGCCGTATTCTATTTTTGAGATTGATCCAGAACCACACGCTTTCTTTGGAACGTCACTGGTTGATTTAACAATAACAGACCAAGACGCAGCAACATCTATGCTTCGCGGCATATTAGATAACGCAGCACTGACAAACAATCCTGCAGTTCAAATACTAGATGGTCAGGTTCATGTCGAAGATTTACTGAACAACGAAATCGGACGAGTGGTAAGAGTAAAATCGCCAAATGCTGTTCAAGAAATGTCAGTGCCTTTTACCGCAGCGCAAACTTTGCCTGCATTACAATATTTTGATCAGGTAGTAGACAATAAAACAGGTGTTAGCAAGATGGCGCAGGGGTTAGATCCTGATGTGCTAAAAAGTGCTACAGCTACAAGCATAGCCGCTTCTATGGAAGGTCAGGCAGGTCAGGCAGAAGTTATTGCGCGAAACCTAGCAGAAGGTGGCATGAAACGTCTGTTTAAGCTTATGTTAGATTTGTATGTAAAAAATACAGATAAAGAAGAAGTCATGCGATTAAATGGTCAGTTTGTACCAGTAGATCCTAGAGCTTGGTCTGCAGAAATGGATTTGTCCGTTAATGTTGGTTTAGGTACAGGGCGCGAAAATGAACGTGCTGCGGCTTTACAATTAGCGTTTGGTATTCAACAGCAACTTTATCAAACTTATGGGCCAACTAACGGAGTGGTTACGCTTACACAAATTAGAAACACACTAGCAGATATTTTAGCATTAGGCGGTATAAGAAATATTGACCGTCATTTTATGCCTATGTCACCAGAAATAGAACAGCAAATGATGGCACAGGCTCAACAGCAACAACAGATGATGGCGCAGATGGCGCAACAACAAGATCCAACGCAAGCCATCGTGCAAGCAGAAGCAATGAAAACGCAGACGCAGGCACAGATGGACATGGCAAAAATGCAAATGGATAATAAGTATAAAATGCACGAATTAGCTATGAAAGATGATTTAGCTAGAGATGAAATGGTTCAAGATTTAGCCGTTAAGGTTGCTGAGTTGTTAGGCAAATATGGAACAGCCGTTGACGTAGAAGCTATTAAACAGGAACAAAATGCTGTAAGACAGCACAATGAACAAATGATGGGTGGAATGAATGGATCTGGCGGCTATTGAATTAAAAGCTAAAAAGTCCAAATCATTATTGGAAGATGATCGGTTTAAGGAAGCCGTACAGGATTTGCGTGAAATGCAGTTAAGCGTTTTCGCAAGTAGCAGCGCCCCAGAGGTGGAGAAACGTGAGGATGCTCACGCCATACTTAGGGCATTAAATGAAATAGAGAGATTGCTAAACGCGAATATAGACGCTGTAACTCTCATTAATATGAAGGGAAAGCACCTTGGAAGAGACTAACCCAATCAACGGTGACGACATGGGCGCGGTTGCCGAAAATTTGATTATGGAAGTGCCTAAAAATCAAGATCAAGTAACTGATAAAGAAGTGGAGGCAATTCTGGACACAGAAACCGAAGCTGAAGAGCAAGTTGCCGAAGATGTTGATGTCGATGATGTATCAGACATCGATGATGAAATACCTGATACTGAGGATGTTGAGGAATTAGAGCCAACAGTCGAACCAGAAACTTACATGGTCAAAGTCGATGGACAAGAGCAAGAAGTCACTCTGGATGAACTGAAAAGGGGTTACTCAGGACAAAAGTATATCCAAAAAGGAATGACTGAAGTTGCCGAAAACCGTAAGAACTTCGAACAACTGCAACAGGAAGTTTCTCAAGAGCGTCAAATACTAAGTCAAATGCTAGAGCAAGCAAAAAACGGTGCTATACCTGCAATCCCTGAGTATCCACCAGAAGAGATGAAAGACACTGATCTTCTAGGATACAATATGAGAACAGAAGAGTATCGTAGGGCTGTAGAGCAGCGTCAACAATGGGAACAAAACGCTAAGTGGGTTGCACAACGTGATCAACAAGAGAAAGATCGCATACATGCAGAAAGTCTAAATCAGCAAGCCATGCGGTTAGCTGAATGGATGCCTGAGTTTAAGGACGAAACAAAGCGTCAAGTTTTTGTTAAGGAAATGACAGAAAACGCGAAAGAGCATTACAAGTTGACTGATGATCAAATCAGCACTGTGCAAACTGCCGAAGAAGTTATGATCCTTAGTGATGCTATTAAATGGCGAAAGCTACAAGCCAACAAACCAACAGCTAAGAAAAAAGCTGAAGGTGCGCGGCCTGTGGTCAAGCCTGCAGCTAAACGGTCTGCAAGTGCGGCTCAAAGCAGAAATAAAGACAAGGCATTAGACGCAATGAAACGGTCAGGAAGCGCAGATGATGTTGCTAACTGGCTACTATCTTAATCTTTTGTCAAAAGGACTAAAATCATGGCTGTAACAGCTAATACAAATGAGACATATGATGTCACAACAATCCGCGAAGATTTATCAGAAGCAATGGCTTCTATAAGTCCAACTGAAACTTTACTGATGAGTACAATCGGCTCTAGGAACGTAGATAATACCTACTTTGAGTGGAGTGAAGTTGATCTTGCTGCAACTGGCGCAAACAGACAGATAGAGGGTGACGTTGGTCTTTCCAACACAGCACCAACTAACGCTGTTCGTAAAGGTGGTTACACACAAATTTCAGCTAAAGTTGTAGAAGTTTCTTCTACTAACCAAGCTGTAAATGGTGTTGCAAACGCACAAACAGTAGCAAAACAGGTTGCTTACAAGCTTTCTGAGCTAAAGCGTGACATGGAAGCTATGCTTCTATCTAACGTAGCTGCAAATGCAGGTGCTTCTGGTACTGCTAGGGCAACTGCAGGTTTACCTGCGTATCTAACTTCCAACGTATCGCGTGGTGGTTCAGGTGCTAACGGTACAACTTCTGGCTCTGGTGAAAGTGGATTTGTCAATGCTGCGGCAACTGACGGTACACTTCGCCCTATAACAGAAGCACTTTTAAAAACTGTTATTGCTAGTTGTTGGAACTCTGGTGCTACACCTAAAGTTGTTATGTGTGGTTCAGCGCAAAAGCAAAAAATTTCTACCTTCACTGGTAACGCAACACGTTACAAAGAAGCAGAAGATAGTAAATTAAATGCTGCGATTGACGTATATATTTCCGACTTCGGGGAAGTTCAAATTGCGCCTAATCGCCATATGCGTGTCAGAACAGTGTCAAGTGTAGATTATACACCTGACGTACTTGTTCTTGATCCATCATATGCAGAGGTTGCGTATCTACAGACTGCCAAGCAAGAAGCGTTGGCGAAAACAGGGCTGTCAGAACGCCGCTTAATTTCCTGCGAATATGGCTTACAGGTAACTTCGCAAAAAGCACATGGTATCGTTGCAGACATCAACGCATCATAAAAATAGGTGGGGCAGAAATGCCCCATCCACAACAGGAGAATGAAATGAGAATAAAGATTACAAGTGACAGAAACCCTTGGGCAAACGGTAGCCCATGCGCGAAAGGCCAAGAGTTAGAAATAGATGATGAAACAGGTGCGGCGATGGTGGAGGCAGGCATGGCATTAGAGCTTGGTGCATCTAAACCTAAAAGAGCAAGAAACGCTAAAGGTCATTTAAAAGCAGATGATCCAACTACAGAAACCAATGAAGCTTGGATTGGTGGTGTAGCCCCAAAAAAAAAGAAAGCTAAAAAATGAGCGTACAAACACGATATTTTGATGAAGATGGCAAAATTGTAATTAACCGCAGTCAGGATATTCAGCGCATTTTAGATTTTAATAAAGAGCGCAACATAGATGGACATAACCGTAAATCGGACATGCGGCTTGCAGGGTCTATACCTTTTGTTGTTATTGAGATGTGGATGAAAGAGTGCGGCGCAAAACTAGGTAGCCAAGAGCTAAACGAATACATCAAGAAAAAACTGATGTCAGGTGAGTTTAGTAAATTGGTTGCTAACGGTTATTAAATGGATCTGCCCAAGGTAAATATCGCGGTTGCTGCTAGTGCGGTGGTAGCTATTGTATCTACTGTGGGTGGTGGTATATGGTATGCTTCTTCTCAGGCATCAATTATTGAAGGTCTTACAGAGCAAGTAGAAACCCTAACTATTGAGAACAATGCTACTGACCGCACAAACCTTATTCGTGATGTTGAAGAAAACACTGAGCGAATAGATGAAATCATAGATTACATTATAGAAGTTGAAGAGGACGGTGGTGAAACTATTGACGAAATCTATGAAGAATTTGAAGATGTTTACGAAACCCAAGAAGGTTTCCTGTTACAGTTTAATCAGATTGTTAAATTGCAAGCTAGGATAAAAACCTTAGAAAACACAATGGAATACCTGACAAGACGCCCGATGAACTCTGACGGTAGGTAAATATGGAAGTATTTACAATATTAGCAGGCATCAAATCAGGGCTTGCGGCAGGCAAGTCTATTGCAGGTCTTAGCAAACAAATAGGACAATTCTTTGACGCAACTGACCAAGCAAAGAAAACTTTACAGAAAAAAGGTATATCAAGCAAAAGTGCAAATGCTACGGCAATGGATCGTTGGGCTAAAATTAGACAAGCAGCGGAAGCTGAAGAAGAGCTTAAAGAGTGGATTACACAGACCTACGGAAGATCAAAATACCTAGAACTTTTAAAAATTCGTAGAGAAGTTCTTGCAGAAAAAAGGGAAGCTGAAGCGCAAGCAAGGCGTGACGCTATTGCGCAGCAAGAGTTAATGGTTACGATTGTTGGAATAATAGTATTGTTAATTTTTACGTTTGTTGGGTCTGCAGCTTACTTACACTATATGGGTTGGATAGACGTTAGGGATTATTTTCCATGATTTATGTTTTGATATTTTTACATTTTATAAACACCGATAATCTGAAATATTACCAGATCGGCACTTATTCGGACAAAGAGCAATGTCTAGCGCAGGCAGAAAAGGCAAAAATACTAGTGACGCACAACAGCATGAAGGTAGCTTGCCTAGAGGTGAAGAACCTGTAATTATCGAACATGGCAAAAAGTGGGCTGCTTACGATAAATTTGGCAAATTAATTATTCTTGGTTATAATAGGCGCATATGTCAGGAGTATGCAGATGCCCAAACAAAAATACGACTTAAACGACAACGGAAAAATAGATCCCGAAGAACGTGAAATAATGCTAGAGGATCGCAGGCGCATTATGAGTGACAATGATGCCCGTAGAGATGCGCAAAGACGCATGTGTTGGTTCAGTTTATTTGGTATGTTGCTCTTTCCATTTGGCGTTGTTTTCACAGAATGGATGGAGTTACCACAAGCTTCAGTAATGCTAAGTAGCATGAGCAATATTTATTATGTCAGTATTGCTGCTATTGTTGCAAGCTATTATGGTTTCACAAACGTAGGGAATAAAGATACATGATAGATAAACTTATTGAACCTGTCAGTGGTTTGCTTGGAAAGGTAATACAAGACAAAGATCAAGCTGCAAAATTAGCGCATGAAATTGCAACCATGAGCGACAAACATGCGCAAGAACTGGCTATGGCGCAACTTGAAATACTTAAAGCCGATGCTCAAGGCAACTGGTTTCAATCGTCTTGGCGTCCACTTATCGGTTGGATCGGAGGAATATCACTTGGCATAAATTATATGGTGGCTCCTATTGCAATGGGATTTGGTTTCAACATACCTCAAGCAGATATGTCAGTAATGATGCCATTGTTGCTTGGGATGCTTGGAATGGGTGGCATGAGGTCATTCGATAAACTTAAAAAAACGGATAGTAAAAAATGAGAGATATAGACGAAATAATTATTCACGCTACAGCAACTAATCCTAGTTGGATGGCAGACAAACCAGTAGAAGATGTCGTGGCTGAGATCCGCAGATGGCACGTTGATGAACGTAAATGGTCTGACATAGGGTATCATAGTATTGTTCACAGAGATGGTTCAGTAGGCTACGGACGCCCTGTAGAGCGCACAGGAGCGCATGTAGGGGGCAGAAACAAGACTACCATAGGTGTAAGCCTAGTTGGGGGCAGAGGTGGTGTTGCTGATGGAGAATTTAGCGACAGCTTTACGCCAGAGCAGGAAGCATCTTTGCGTCAACTGATAGAAGATTACAAAAAGCAGTTTCCAAGCATTACTAAAGTGTCTGGACATAATGAGTATGCTTCTAAAGCCTGTCCTTGTTTTTCTGTAAAAGCTTGGTTATAAAATGTAAGTGACCAGAGTAGTTTCCTTTTTTCTCACAGAAATTAAGTCCTGCTTTTTCTATTCTGGTCACACCATCTTATGATCGAACACCCTGTCTTATTACTTTCCAATCAATATCATAACGTTTAACGTAAGTATTAAGTTTTGACAGCTTGCAGCCAAGTATTTTAGCTGCTTGTGTCTGTGTGTATCCGCTTTCTGACAGTGATTGCAGTGCTTCTACACGTTCTCTTTTATGCCGTTGCAGCATTTCGTTCCATTGTTCCACTATATATTTACTCCTCTTTGTCGTAGTTTAGATGTAAATTCTTTTAATTCTTCTCTTGCTCTAAACAAATCTTGTTTTACGTTTGGATGGGCGTCTAATCTATGCTGTTCATCTTGAAGCCTATCCACTAACTGCCGTAAATGCCTCAGTAAGCTTGCATCCGCAGGGTGAAGATTGTGCCTGTATGTCATGTCATCACCAAGGTCTTAGTTTAGGTTTAACTAGCTTAGAGGTTACGTCACTTACATCACAATAACCTTCTTGTGCATTTATCTGATCGTAAAGCGTACCGTTATTTAAAAGTACGCTCCAACAATCTTCTTCACTAGAAAACCAAATACTGACGTACATAGTGTGTTCAAGTACCTGATAGCCTAGCGTGAGAAGCGTCCAGTAATCCACTACAAATCACCCCACTTTATCGGTTTTTCTTCCCCAGTGTCAGGACAGTCAAAGTAACCATCCGCACCTTTATCGTGTGGGTATTGCTTTCTAATTTCTTCCAGAAATGTTTTTTCATCTGGCGCTTCAATCATTCCAAAGTAAACGCCATATTCACTATCAAATGTAAATTCATAGTCTTTCATTTTGTTCCTTCTCTTTCTTTCTTCTCTCTATATAATCATACCAACATTCGTGACGCATAGTGGCGCAGCCGTAGCAATCACAATCTTCATTATAATTTTCTTCTCTATCATCAGGGTTCATGTGTAACGCTCCTTCCAACAATCATATTCGAAGTCACCATCCTCTATTGATGCTAAACTAATTGCATCGTCAATTTCGTAAGCGTACTGCTTTTCGATGTATGTGCGAACACGCTTTGGTAAATCTTTTTGTTGTTTGGTTACAAAGTTTTGCCAAAACATTTCTATGTTTTCTGCGCAACCATCTCTGTCTACGTCACCATAAATTTCTATTTTAAACTCATGGCCTCTGATGTCTAATGTTATGTCTGTGTTAAATTGTGTCATGCTTTCTCTCCTGCTTTAGTTTATGTCTAGTTTTGATTGTGGATCTTTTACTGGCTGTTCTTGATCCATTAGTGAAATACCGTAATAAGGGTCAGCGTCATTAGCTTCAAAAAGTTTTACCCCTCTTTCTTTGAGGTGATATCGGTTTAAACCGTCAAGTTCAGAACCATCTCTTACATAAAGAGCAATCACTTCGTCCTGACCGCCCCATACAGGTATGGTTAACATGGCGCGGATAATTTTACCTTTTCTGTTCTCAACGCCTTTGCCTTTAATATGACCGAAAACAGGTGAATGAAATCCATGAACCCAACCACCTCTTTCTACCTTCATCCAGTTAAACTGACCTTTAAGTTGTCCTTTACGCTTGCCGCGCACATAACGTGGTAAATCATCAACGTGACCGCCAAAGTATTTTCTAGCTAACTTTTCGCCAAACTCTGTTGACAACCATGCTGATCTTTCTTCGATGTATGCGTAATTTGTACCAGTCATTTGCTTTTCCTTTTTCCTATAATAAGTATCTTACGCGATACATTAAATATTGTCAACACTTGTAGATAAAATAATTAAATTTTTTATGAGGGGGGCTTATGCCCCACCTTCTGCTTCATCACTCAAAGAAAATTGTTTCTTCTTCTCTTCGATGTTCACAACATTGAGTATGAACTTAACATGGACGTTACCGCCCTGCATCGAACTTACGCTGTATGAGCATGGGCATGTTCGAAGCCAATTTAAGATCGGGTCTAAATCTTCTGCTTTAACTATCAGCATTATACTTCATCCACTTCATCATGTAGTCGGTTGATAATTGCACTAAGGGCAGAACCTAAATGCTTGCGGTCACAATTTGCAACAACATCGTGAACATCATGTCGATTTAATTCATCAATGCTTGTTGCGCTTCTTGACAATGCTGCGCGGCCTTTAGGCGTTATATACAATCGCGCATCATCATCAGGTGTGGGCGTATTGAATTGTTGTGCTATCTCAGCATGTGACTGAGAAACAACCCGACACTTGTTAAGCCATTTCATCAGGGCTTCTTTGCTAACTGGCACTTCTACAAGCGCCGTGTCTTTGCCCCAAGCTTTTTTGGCATCGGCTTGTGTGCCTGTCCATTCGCCTTTGTTATTAGTATATAGTCTCATTACACTTCTCCTTCTTCTTCTGGTAAGCCAAGGATTTGTCCTTGGTCATATTTGCCGCTATCTAAATCATTGCGAATTGTGGTTAATTGTTCGATCAAACTATCAAGGGTAGATCCGTAGAAATAAATCGGCATACCGCCAGTAGTATCCTCTTCGTTGATCAAGGCGATTTCTGTTTGATCGCGTCCATTGTCATTCCTGTGGTGCGCAATCGAAATGGGTGAGCCATTGTGAGTGACTACTACATTATTCATATTTTTATAAAAATCGTCCATTACACTTCTCCTTTTCCTATACTTAGGTTGTATCATGTACGATACATATGCACAAGCATTATTTGCATTATTTTTAAAAAAAGTTACAAAGCTTTATGATCGTAACCTTAAACCAAGTAGAAATAGAAGTTTCTGGACAGCCAATAGGCAAGGGCAGGCCAAGGTTTACTAAGGCAGGTCACGCATATACTCCGACTAAAACTAGAGAATATGAAAAACGCATACAGGCTGCAGCTTGGTCTAAAATGCAGGAAATGAAACTCAAACCAACAGGTAGGTTTTGTCATGTAAAAGTTGTAGCATTTATGGACATACCTAAATCATGGCCCAAAGTAAAAAGATTAGAAGCAGAGTATGGCGTTTTAAAACCTATTGCTAAACCTGATCTTGATAACATTGTAAAAATAGCCAAAGACGGTATAAGCGGAATGGATGGTATTATTTTGGATGATAAACAGGTTACAAGTATCGAAGCGCAAAAAGTTTTTTGCCATCCAGAAAAAGGGCCAGTGCTTTATATCTCCGTATCTTGGACTGAATAACTCCAATCAGCACCATAAAGTTCACGCCATTTTCTTTTGTTGTCATGTATTGCACAATCTTTCGATTTATCCCACAATGCTTGGTGATGTCCATCACATAAGGGTATGGCCTGCAGGTCACTAGATTTTGTTGTGCCATACCTGTCATGGATAACGTGGTGCGCTGTTGTCGGACTAAGCTGCACCTGCCCAAACTTCTGACAGACACAGCAAGGCATGGATCTTATTTTGTCTAAATGCTTTGCGTCTTTTTTCTTTGTTTTAGTTTTCAAACCTAGCGGTGGTTTGTTAGCTAGGTTCGTCATAACTTTGCATCTGATTAAAAGCTTCCTGTGTTGTTGCTACATGGTGAGTTTCAAACCACATTAGACCTACCCCTACTTGGGAAACATGTTCATGGAATAATTCCATGCGCTCACGATGGTTTCTGACGATACCATTCTCTTGTGGCTTTCTATTACATAATTCCCTTGGTTGTGCAAAACACTTCGGGCAAGGCATTGCTCTTATCATTATTTGCTCTTCGGTATATTGGGTCATATTATTGTAAACTCCGATATTGGTATCTCTGCTACTGCTTCCATGTCTGCTTTGTCACCTCTGTCAGTTCTGCCGCCTATTGATATAGGATATTGTTTTACTAGATTAGCAACACCTGTTTTATCTTTCCACCCTACAAGAAATAATATTTTTAGTCCTGTGGCTTGGTGCATAGCGTGTGCGCCTGACAGTTTATTAGCCGTAATAAAACACGTTGGATACTGTGCATAATTATTGTTTCTGCACCGTAGCTCAACAAACGCTCTGACACTGCCTTTATTTAAGGCAACATAATCAAATTGATTATACTTGTCTTGTTTGCGCATTTCGCAGTTCCATTTGAACGCAGCGTATTGTGCAAGCTCTTCTTCTTTAATTAGATGTTTGTTAGTTTCATACGTTGGGCGATAGTACGTCATAACCTACAGCCTCAGATAGTTTTGCCATCGACATTTCAAAATATTGGTTAAATTCTTTTTGATCCATTTCATCAAAGTTGATGCTGTCGATCATTCTCATGTGTGCGCTTGCTAAATTATTCCAACGCATCTTAACGTAACCACATGCCCACTTTAATTCATTGTGCAAATGTTCTGCGGTAGGCCAACGCCCTGTAGCTTTTACCACGTTACTCAATGTCACCCAATACAAGCTGTGATGTGGGTTTGACCGTTTTCCTGTGGCTTGCAGGTTGTAAGTTTGCCCCTGCTTTGCTTCCTGTAGCTGTTGACTGTCATGCTCAGAGACAGGCAGTAGTTGCCCATCCCTGATGTAGACTTGAATTTTAGAATGGTATTTCGTCATCGAAATCTTGTGCCTCAACTTTTTGGCCCTCTGCCATTCTGTTGTTTTGGTCAGATACTTCAGCAACATTTTTAGGTGCGCCCTCTATCGTAGATCCTAACTCTACTTTGTAAGCTTGTATCTTTAGGTAGGTCTTGTCGTTATATACACTGGTTTTGAAATCACCATGCACTGTGACCTGCTTACCTTTTGTTAAGTATGGCGCAATGCCTTCACGATTATAGGCTACATCGAAGAAGATTGCTGTTTGATTTTCTTTGTAACCTTCGTTAACCGCCACAGAAAAGGTAACAAACTTCCCTGTGTCCGTCTGACGAACCTCACCGTTTTTGGTAAGACGCCCGAATATTGTAATAACTTTCATATTGTTAACTCCACTTTTCTTTTGTTGTGCGCTTCTACAACAGCATTGTATTGCGGTTCTGTTATATCTGCGCTGTTTAATAAATTTTTATACCGCTTTTCATTAGCTATAAATTTGTCTGTGTTGCAATCTTCATAAAATGTAATAGCAGCATCTACCCTAGCTTCTGTGTCTAGGTTCATTATTTTTTTTGGCATAGCTTCTTCTAATTCATCTGCTTCTGCTTGACTGTAAACGTGACCATGCAATCCTATTAGTTTTAATATTACCCTGTCTTTGGCACGTTTCTCTGCCATAGCAAATGGGTAGTTGTTTTTGTTGTTGTAAGGTGTAGCTTCGCCAATAGACCATTCAGTGTTGTCACCCATATGACCAGTAACACACATAATCGCGTGTTTTTTACCTGCGTCACTTTCGATCATAACTGGCGCATCAAATACAATATTATTTACGGCAGCAATTCTTTCACAAGCTTTATGTAATAGAACAGGTGTGCCGTGAACATCCCATGTGGCTTCTTCTTGCGTCATGTCTATTGTCTTTAGTGTTTCTAATAATTTTTTTGGTAGTGCTTTAGGCATCTTCCTTCTCCTTAAATAATCCGTATGGTGCTTTAAGACCTGCAAAAGATCCATGCTTTTCGTATGCTTCAAAAGCACTGTCGATTGCGTCATCTAATATTTTGTGTGCTTCAGCAGGAAACATAGGCGCACCAGTGTCTAGTGCTTTCATTGTGTAATCATTAATTGCAGTTGCTATAAAAAGTTTAAGCGTAACCTGCGGTGGTCTTTTCTGTTCTGACATTTTTTTATCCTTTTTTCCAAAATGTATCTTGCATCTACCATAAATGTAGCGTAGACACAACCCTAATTACGCAAATAAAGGAAAAAAATTTATGGAAACAATGCTGACACTAAAAGATGTGCAGGCTTTATTGAAAGATGAACGCCCTGCAGATGTATGCAGTAAGACAGGCTTATCGCGTCACACTGTATATAGGATTAGAGATGGAGAATTTGATGATGTTAAATATACGACAGTAAAAGCTTTGTCAGATTACTTTAAATATGATTAAATAAAAAGACCCCCTACCGAAGCAGAGGGTCAGTCTAAAGAGAAGTGAAACAACCAAAGACCACAACAGAAAGGATGCCTCATGTCGCATTATATGACAGCATTAGCTATGAAGCAAACTAATTTAAAGCCTGCCACTAAAATAGTTTTATATTGGATTGCAGACCACCATAACGGAGAAACAGGTGAATGTTTCCCAAGCATTAATCGCCTTGCAAATTTATGTGAGATGTCAAGACGATCTGTAGAAACACATATAGTTACTTTAGAACAAGCAGGTTTATTAGAAAGAAAAGCACAATACAGGGAAACAGGCGGTAAAACAACTAATAGCTACATATTAGAACTTACTGGAACTCCTTGGAACTCAGACGATGCGCAAAATCTGCGTATGGGTGGCGCAAAATCTGCGCATGGGGATACGCAAAATCTGCGTATGAATAACCTTGTAATAAATAACCTTGGAAATAAACCTAATAATATAGATGAATTATTTGATGAATTTTGGAGTTACTATCCAAGAAAGTTAAATAAGATGGCAGCTAAACAATCTTTTATCACAGCATTAAGTAAAGCTGAGGCTGATGTTATCTTAGATGGTATTAAAGCCTACGCAGATAGTATTAAAGATTTTTGTAATCAGGATATGAAGTTTGTTCCACATGCTAGAACTTGGTTAAGACAAGAACGGTGGACAAATGAAATAGAATTAGCGACAGTTAATATTCAAGACAAAGTTTTGCAGGAGATGATGAATGAGAAATGAAGAATTAAAAGAAATGTTTCTATCAATGATAGGACGTTTAAATGCGCCTAGAGCAATTACAAACAACAGTGAGGGTATGAAAAGAGAAGCCGAAATACTTACAAATGTTATTATCAAGAACGCTCCCACAAGAGGATATAAAGATTGGTTTAATGATTTCGAAGAGGCACTGCTAGGAAATTTAGAAACTAGAACATGGCCTACAATCAAAGAAATGCACAGGGCAGCAAAACAAATATCAACAAGGCGTCCTGAGTTTCGTGATTTAACAGGCGATAACAAATATACTCCTGATCCATTTAAAATAAACGCAGGAAGAATTAAACGTGGCGAACCAGTAGATGAGCATTATATAAACGGAACTGAAGCGCAGAAGCTTCTGAACAAGGGGTTAGTTACTGAGGCAGACATACAGCCTTACAAAGAAGCGTTGACAGCTATTAATAATTATTAAAAGATGATACAATGTCACTCAGGGCGTGTTATAAACCTCCCTGAGATACGCCTTAACTGCCCTTCGAAGCGTTTCCTTTTTTCCATAAAACTTCGGGGGGCTTTTTTTTGTAATCTTTTTAGGTTATATTATATGAAGTATAGACGCACCCTGTAAGGACGGACATATGAGTACAAAAGAAGAACAAATATCTAAAGTAGAAGGATCTGGTAGAAAAAAAGGAACAGGTAATAAAGTTCCAAGACTACTGAAAGATGCTATATTAGAAGCAGCAGATAGAGCAGGACAGAATATTGTCTTAGCAAGATACGATGATCCTGATAAAGCTGATCCTAGATTTGTAGAAGAAGCCAAGAAAGAAGGTATGGTTTCTTACTTAGAACATCAGGCTATAGAAAATCCACAATCATTTATGTCTCTTATGGGTAAAGTATTACCTATGCAGGTCAAAGCAGAAGTTGATGGTGGCTTAGAGCATGTGGTTAAATTAAAATGGAAGATGTAATAGAGATTGATTACAAGCCGCGCAAACAAGCAAAAAACTTTCACAACAGGACGGAACGGTTTGCTATTATTGTTGCGCACAGAAGGTTTGGTAAAACAGTAGCGGCAATAAATGATTTAATTAGGTCATGTTTTTCAGTGGAGAAAGAAAGTGTAAGAGTAGCGTACATTGCTCCATATCTTTCACAAGCAAAAGCTGTAGCTTGGGATTATGCACTAGAGTACACTCAAGACATTCCTAATAGAAAAATTAACAACAGCGAATTAAGGATAGACTTTAGTAATGGAAGCAGATTTCGCGTCTATGGCGCAGATAATTATAATGCTATGCGCGGTTTATATTTTGATAGCATAGTTTGTGATGAGATGGCAGACTTTCCTGCTTCAGCTTGGCCTACAGTGTTGCGGCCTGCAATATCAGACAGACATGGAAGTTGCACATTTATTAGTACGCCCAAAGGTAAAAACGAATTTTGGGAATTGTGGCATGATGCGCAAGACAATCCTAATTGGTTTACCGCAATGCACAAAGCTTCTGAAACCAACATATTAGACAAAGAAGAATTAAAAGAAGCTAAACGCACAATGGGTGAAGATCGTTATGAACAAGAATTTGAGTGTGCGTTCGAAGCAGCAATACAGGGCGCTTATTACGCAGTAGAAATGAAAAACGCCACCAATGAGGATAGGGTTACTAATGTTCCTTATGATCCTGCAATGTCAGTAATTACTGCTTGGGATTTGGGAATAGGTGACAGCACATCTATTTGGTTTTGTCAGTTTTTAGGCGGTGGTGAAGTCAGAGTTATTGATTATTATGAAAATAGTGGCGTAGGTTTAGATCATTATGCAAAGGTTTTGCTGAGTAAAGAATACCATTACGAACAACACATTCTACCGCATGATGTACAGGTAAAAGAACTTGGCACAGGCAAAAGTAGGTTAGAAGTGTTAGATGCTCTTGGCATACGAAACATAGAGATAGCGCCAAAGCTTTCAATAGAAGATGGCATACAAGCAGCAAGAACAATGATAGCTAGATGCTATTTTGATGAAACTAAATGCAATCGTGGCATTGAGGCATTACGTCAATATCGTAGAGATTTTGATGAAAAAAACAAAACATGGCGTGGCAGACCGTTGCATGATTGGACTTCACATGGTGCTGACGCTTGGCGATATATGGCTGTAGGTTATCGTCCGTTACAAAGTTGGGGTGAACCTATAAGAAGGAATTTGCGTGGCATTGCATAATGTGTTAGTCTCAAATTAATTTTAGGAGATGCGCATGGCAAAACGTGGATTATATTCTAATATTCAAGCAAAACGTAAGCGCATAAAGGCGCAGAAAAAAGCAGGGAAAACGCCAGAGAGAATGAGAGCAAAAGGCGCAAAGGGTGCGCCAACAGAAAAAGCTTTTAGAGACAGCAAAAAAACAGCTAAAAAACCAAAAAGGAAAAAGTAATGCACAAATACGGTAAGAAAAAAGGCGGTAAAAAGAAGTAAATGGCTTATACTTTTAAGGGTGGCAAACTGACAAAAGTAAAAGAAAAAGAACGTCAAGCTGCATACAGCCCATCTAGTTCACAATCTGAGGCTGTTCGTTCTGCTGGTGGGGGCAAAGGTTCTGGTAAAAATATGGAATTTTCAGATAGCGGCCCAAGCGATGATCAACGTAAAAGAATATTGGCAAGTCAAAATGATAAAAGTTTTGGCTATTTTGATATGAATACAGGGAACTATGTTCCTGCTCACATTGATGCGATAGATGGTGGCGGCGTGAACACATCAGGAGATACATTTAAGGGCGCAGGATTGTATAGCGGCTTGTTAAATTTAGCAGGCGTAGCACCATATGGTTACAACAGGCCAAGAACTTATGCACAGGCAGGTATGGAAAACAGACCGTCAGGCGTGAGTGCTATGGTTGCTAATAACAACGTAAGTAATACCCCTCAACAAAACGTAGTAGTAAATGAATTGCCACCTTTAGATCCAAGTGATGCTGACAGGGCAAAATTTGACAGGACTAGATCGTTTCCAAATGTAAACAGCCCTTTATCTTCAGAACCGTTAAATAATCAACAGATAAAAGACATGGTTAATCCATTTATAGAAGGTTTGTTGCAGCAAGAACTAAGGCCAGAAATGGTAGATCCTATGCAAATGATAGCAATGTTGCGTGATCAGGAGATGCGCCGCAGAAATCAACCACCAACTTTATTAAGCTAATATGGCTAAGAAGAAAGATAGTCGTTTAGAACGTGCAGGAGTTAGCGGCTACAACAAGCCAAAGCGAACACCTAATCACAAAACTAAATCACATGTCGTTGTTGCTAAAGAAGGTGACAAAGTAAAAACTATTAGGTTCGGTCAACAGGGCAAGACAGGCGATAAAAAGATGACTAAACGTGCTAAATCCTTTAAAGCAAGGCATGCAAAGAATATTTCCAAGGGTAAAATGTCTGCAGCATTTTGGGCGAATAAAGTAAAATGGTAATGGGTTTGTTAAATCGTTTAAAGGCTCCTGTAAAAAATCGCGGAGATGAGATTTTAGGTTTGCTTAACGCAGGTAAAGCTGATCAGGTTACAGATCAAATGCTTGATATGGGTGATGATGTAGCCAATACGCAGTTAAATATGTATTTATCACAAAACTATGATTTGCCTATGGATGCTGCAAGTAGAAGTGAAAGAGCAGAAGCAATGGGCTTTACTCCTGCCTATCATGGCACGATAGACGATATTAAAGCAGTCGATCCTTCTAAGTTAGGGAAGAGACAAAATCTTTACGGTCAAGGTTTTTACACAACGACAAACCCTAATAGAGCAAGACGGTATGCTCAAAGCAGAACTGAAGATGATATTGTTGAAGGTTCAAACATTTTGCCTGTATCTGTTAGATCAGATAATCCCTTTGATGCTTCCAAGCGAACTGGAAAAGAAAACGCTAAAAAGATAGGGCAAGCTTTTGAAGGTGAAGGATCAGAATTTAATGTCGCAATAATTAGTGATGGTGATCAAGTTATTATAGAGCATAAGAAAAATCCAAAAATACATGTATATATTGACAGCTATCAAGATGGCATAGTTACACTTGCAAAGCTTAGAGAAACTTTTGGTAACGATAATATGACAGAAATATTAGAGGGCGCAGGATTTACAGGCGCTAAAGTTCCAGAAGCATCAGGCAAAATGACAGAAATAAGTTACAATCCAGAAGATGTTAGATCACGTTTTGCACGTTTTGATCCCAGATTGTCTAATCTTAGAAACCTTACAGCGTCAGGCGCAGGCGGTTTATTAACCATACCATTTATGGAGGAAGATAATCGTGGCAACTGAAAATAGAAATATTTTTGGCGCGTTAGAGGATTATTTCACTAGGCAGCTAGATAGACGCTTTAACAAAGACAATAGGTTTGGTGATGTCGTAGAAGATTACGGTAACGAAATGCTTGATTTGTCTAAAACATTTGCAGGCAATGCAGGTGAAATTAGTTTCAGTGGTTTTCGTGAAAAAGCGCCAGATATGTTTCGTCCTTACATACAAGCACCTGCTTATTTGTCAGATATGGCGGCTGCAGGATTGTTTGGTATTCTTGGCGCAGGAGAAAAAGGTATTGCTGCGTTAGCAGAAGGAATAGCAGGCGGTACTGAAAGCGAAGATAGATTGACTAGGGATATTCTGGGCGCGGCTGAAGTAGCAGGTGTTAATCCTCAAGGCAGAATGGCAGGAATTTTAGCACCGTATGCTCAATCATATATAAAAGCTAGATTACCAGATTATCAGTATGCAGGTAGATCATTGTTAGGTAGTGGTACGCTAGATGAAAGAATGGAAGGTGTTAGAGAAGCTTTTACAGAAACAGATATGCTTCCAAAGGCGTTAAGTGCTGATGTGCCAATCAAGTATGAAGGTGTCGATGTTCCAAGACAATTCTACAGTAGAAAAGGCGGCTTATCACCTGTCGCATCAGAAACAGATACAGGTTATTATTTGCAGGATGGAACATTTATACCTTATAGGCAGGCTGTCGAAAAGTATAGTCCATCTGTCAGGGCTGCAGAAAAATTACCTCAGAAAAAGGGTAAATATGAAGATTTAAGAAAATGGATGGTTGATCCAAATAAAGGCGGTGCTAACTTAGACGAACTTCAGTGGACAGGCGCAGATGAATTTTTCGCAGGAAAAACAGTCACAAAAGATGAAATAAGGTCTTACTTAGACGAAAGAACGCCTATAATTGAAACAACATTTAAAGAAGCGGATGGCACAATAGGAACATCTTTTCCTTCGTCTGATGAAATGTTAGAAGAATATCTTGAATTTGCTCTACCAGATGAAGTGCAGTATTATAAGGATGAAGTTATACCAGAAATGGTAGCAGACGGTGACAACGTGCTTACTGCAGATGATCTTAATAATGCGATGTTAGCGTGGCAAGAAAGCAATTATAGTGATTCCATAAACCTTAGTGAACAACTTGGAACGCTGCGCAGACAGGAAGGAAGTGAGGCTCCTCTATATCCTGTTAGGGGTAAAGACTTAGCGGATATGGCCTCTGATATGGGTTATGATAGCACTACTGATATGCACAACGATTACTTCAAAGGTATGACTTACTTGAGGTTTGATGGGAACAATATGAAATGGGAAAAATATGCAGACGGTGACGAACTTGCAGAAACATTAGGTTTTGATGCTGAAGAAATGGCAAAAGACAGCTTGATGGAAATGGCTGAAAGTGAAGGTTTGTATAGTGATCCTGCATATTTTTATGAAACAATCCTTGGCAAAAGTGACGATTATTACGGTTCTGGTTTTAATGAGGGTGACACAGAGTATTCTGAATACTTCCCTGCAGGCGGCAGACAATACTCAGAAAAAGTCTATTCTCTTAGCCCAGAAAGTCCTATTTACGAATACACACAAGGATCAGGCAAATCTCCCACAGTAGACATGGAAAGCGCAGGTCACTTTTCGGGGGACGCTGATAACATTACCGCTCATGCGCGAACAGCTTCATATGACAGGGCAGGATATACAGATAGCGTTTATCTTTTTGGTGAGGGTCAGTCAGATGTCGGGCAAGATATTCGTAAGCAAAAGAAAACAATATCACAGCGATTAAAAAATCTTTATGAGGGGTATCCAACTCAATATCCAGAGGAAGATATACCACGCGAAGCTAGGCTTATCCAAAACGATTTGCGTATTCGAAGTGTTGACCAGATGTCGGCGCTAAATAAAGTTGAAGAAAAAAGCCAACAGTATAATGATGATTACAACATTAATTTACAAAAACAATATAATGAATTTAAAGAACAGTTCAAAAGAAGTGGTGACATCAGGGCAAACGCAGCTAGAGAAATAATGAACGGCGCTCCACCAGAGGCTTTTGATGATGTTCTTAAAAATGCCAACAAAATAGATACAAGAGTAAATGAAGAAAAAATAGAAGCAGAGTTTCGAAGGCTGTTTAGGGTCAGGGCAGAAGATGTGGTTCGTAGAGAGCCAAAAATCAGCGCAGATGATGTAAAGTTACAGCCTAATAAAGAAAATTGGACAAAACTGCAGGATCAATTATTTGGCTTGTACCAAGCTTATGCGCGTGATGTAACAAACCATGTAGACGGTAATCCTTATGCTCTAAAGCTTAATGATGATAGTTTAGTTGCCCCTGCGGTAAGGTCAGGTGTTATGAATACAAATAATAATTTTTCTAGTGGTGGTGCAGAATTTTACATGAACAAATATATTAAGGAAAATTTAGAAGAACTTAAACCTACTATAAAAAAATATAAACTTAATCCAGATGATGATCAGACTGTTTTAGAAAAAATTGAAACAGCAAACTATCAAGATAACGCATCAAAAGAATATGATACAGTGCAGGCTATAAAACATCGTTTTAAAAAGACATTTTTGAAGAACAGAACTTTTACACCGTTCGATGGCAAAAAAATGACATTCTTTGAGTTCGAAGATATGGCAACTAATTTAAACATGCCATCAATGTCAGAATACAACAAAAACCTATCAAGCGCTAGAATTAAGCTTGATGTAGACAGGGCTGATTTACAACGTACTGATAATTACAAAAAAGCTTTTCCTGATACAGCCGTAGAATATGGGGTAAACGAACCGCCTGATACCGATGTACGTTACAAGAACTTACCGCCATTGACAGAAAAAACAAACAAATGGCTTGACATGACGCTGAAAAACAATCTGTACGATGCTATTCAAAGCGGTGATGAATGGTTTGCCTTACCAAATGCAGAGATGGTTTACAACAAAACAGGCGGTAAAGTAAAAGGTCACGAAGGTTTTTATGAAGGAATTGCGCCTAAAAGGTTAGAAAAAATTATTAAAAAGATAGATAAAAACGCAAAATTAGAAGAATTAACGATTGATACTGAATTAGATCCAAAATTAAGAAACAGAGAACCAGTGCTAGGTGTTCGTCTTAGCCCTGAGTTTATTAAAAACGCTGCGAAAAAAGGCATTCCACAATTAGGTGTCGTAGGGGGTGTTGGATTAATGGATTTTATGGTAAGAGACAATAAAGATGGTAGAAACGATAGTTTGCTTACCTATTAGGAGTGTAGAATGGCACTAACAACATATGATGAACTTAAAGCTTCTATAGCAGATTTTCTCAATCGTAGTGATTTAACGGCTGTAATACCTGATTTTATTAACATGGCTGAAAAAAGAATGAACAGGGAAATTCGTCATTGGCGTATGGAGAACAGGGCCACAGCTTCAGCAAGTGGAAGATTTAGTGTATTGCCAACAGACTTTGTCGAAGCAATTAGATTGCATTTAGAAGTAGATCAGCGCCCTATAGAGCTTGTTAGTTATTATGAAATGCAAAAATTAAGGGAAAATGCAGATGATGCAGGTGGCAAACCCACTTCATATGCAATAACGCAGGGCGAAATAGAGTTGTTTCCAACGCCAGATGCAACATACAGCATTGAATTATATTATTACTCAAAAATACTAACTCTCAGTGCAAGTCAGGCAACAAATGTTATTTTGACAAATTTTCCAGACGCTTATTTATATGGCTCATTAATACACGCCGCACCATATTTACAGGAAGATGCAAGAATGAACTCATGGGCAGCATTGTATCAAAGCGCAATTAATGATATAAATGCAGATAGTGAAAAAGCTAAAAGCGGATCTGGCGGGCGCAGAATTAAGATTAGGAGCTACTAATGGCGACTATTGTAAAACGTGCAACTAAAGGCGCTCCGCTTACGCATGATGAAGTTGACGCTAACTTTGAAAATCTAAATACAGATTTAACAGGTAAGATCGGCGCAACTGGCGGCACAGTAAACGATGATGCTATTGTAAACTTTGGTAATGACACTGATTTACAGATTTATCACAACACAACTGGCAATGATGGTTACATTAAAAATAACACTGGTGAGTTGTATATTCGAGGCGACAATATTACTCTTGGTGCGGTAGACGCGACAAGCCCAACATTTATTACAATGGATGAAAATGGCGCTGTTGAATTATTTTTTAACAATAGTAAAAAGTTAGAGACAACAACAGATGGTGTTACGGTAAACGGTGCATTAACTGTTACTGGTGGATTTACTACAGCAAGTCTTACCGTTTCTGGTGCGCTGAGTGCTGACAGTTTAACAGCTACAAATGCGCTTACATCTGGTTCGGTTGTAACAGGATTAATTACGGCTAGTGGGGCGGTGACAAGCGCAGGGCTTACGTCAACTGGCGATGTATCCGTAACAGGTAATGTAACGGCAAGCGGAGATATTTCTGCCAGCGGTGTTACGGCAACATCTGTTACTTCAACGGGAAATATTAGTGGTTCGGATATATCGGCTACCACAGTGACAACAACAGGCGATATTACGTCTGGAAGTAATGTTATTGCTACTGGAAGTATTACTTCTGATAGCATAGCAGCAAATGGTTCCATCTC